>JGI20154J14316_10002900_pt1 | contig 14080 bp, 20 predicted proteins | sample COG_04_FD_14316 | JGI IMG/M metagenome (IMG submission 14316) | reverse complement strand
ACTCTTAATTGGATTTGGTATTGCCTATTTAATTTATCAAAACTATGAGTACTTCCTAAAATAAATGAAGACCTCAAGAACCCAAGCAATATTTGCCTTATTATTTATTAATATTTCTATTCTTTTATCAGCATACTACATTCAATATATTTTAAAAGTTCCACCTTGTCCTATGTGCCAGTATCAAAGAATACCCTACTACCTAGCAATAGTCGTGCTGGGAGGATTTTTTTTTAATATCATGAATTTTAAAAAATTAATTTTAGTTTTAATTTTTTTATCCTTCATAAACATTGCAATTAGTTTTTATCACATAGGTATAGAGCAAGGTTTTTTTAATGAACTAACTAGTTGTAAAGATAATTTGGGTGCTAATAATACTCAAGAACTATTAAAAGAATTAAGTAATAAGGGTATAGTGTCTTGTAAAGAAGTAAGCTTTAGGATTTTTGGCTTTTCCCTTGCGACATTAAATTTTCTTGTAAATATAGCTCTAATATTATTTTATTCTCTTATATTAAAATATGAAAAATAAAATTGAAGAGATGATAAGAGTAGACCACGCTGGGGAACGTGGTGCGATTAAAATTTATGATGGTCAGTTACTGGCCTTGCAGTTTCTTAAAGGTGATCCTGATTTGGAAAAAAAAGTTGCAGAAATGAAAGAGCACGAAAAAGAACATTTAAAATATTTTGAACAACAGTTAGCGGATAGAAAAATTAGACCCACTCTATTTCTCCCTCTGTGGGATTTTCTTGGAACTGCCCTTGGATTTGGTACGGCAGTGTTAGGTAAAAAAGCAGCTATGCTCTGTACTGCTTCAGTAGAAGAGGTAATCGACAAACACTACTTAGAGCAAATTGATTATTTAAATAAAAATGAAAAAAAAGAAAAAGATTTGTTGGCGAAAGTTAAAAAATTCAGACAAGATGAGCTAGATCATCGCGATATTGCTTATGAAGAAGGAGCAAGTAAAGAAGGTGCCTATGGATTGTTGGATGTAATTATCAAAACAGGATCCAAAGTAGCGATAGAAATATCAAAAAAAATTTAAATCTTAAGGCTCCAAACCAACATCCCAATAGAGGTAGTCTATCCAGCTTTGATGTAAAAAATTAGGTGGAAAATTTCTTCCATTTTTATGTAATTGTTCGTCTGTAGGCCTATAAGGCTTAATTTTGGGATACATTCCACATTCACTACAAAGCTTGTTTCCTTTTTTAACATTACAGGTTGTGCAAGCTGTAACAACATTTTCCCATGAAGTAATACCACCTTTAGATTTTGGTATTAGGTGATCAAAAGTTAGGTTTTTTACATCACTACAATAAAGACATGAAAATTTATCTCTTAAAAAAACATTAAATCTTGTAAAATTTGGATGCTCGGATGGCTTGATAAAAGTTTTAAGAGAGATGACGCTTGGCAATTTCATAGAAAAGGAGGGGCTTCTGATTTCTCTATCGTATTCAGAAACTACATTGACTCTATCTAAAAAAACATCTCGGACTACATCTTGCCAACACCACAAAGACAAAGGGTAATAACTTAGGGGTCGGTAGTCTGCATTCAAGACCAACGCAGGACATTTTTCTAGTGGAAGCTCATTAGTATGACTAATAATCATGAAATGAAAACTATCTAAGTTTTACAATATCTTCAAGAAAAACTTTTTATAAATCAACTTTTAATTTTAAAAAATTTAACCCTGCACTTAAACCTTCGGGTGTAATGGAGTGGCCACAATTTTCAAAAATTTTATACTCAATATCTATAGATTTTTTTTTTAAAAGTTCATAACTCGCATACATTTCTTCCAATGGAATAACAGTATCTGTGGTTCCATGTAATAAAAGAATAGGACATTGGGAAGCTATATTTTTTTCTAAAAAATTAAAATCATATACTTTTCCTGAATAACCCAAGACTCCTGCAATTGGATTCTTATAGGACAGTGCAAGCTGCAATGACATCATGGTTCCCTGACTAAATCCCATGAGATATAAATCTTTTTTTTCTAATCCTTGTTCTTTTAGTTGTGTATTAATAAATTGATCTAGTAATTTCAAAGAAGATTGAAATTCTTCAATTATTTTTTCTTGGGAGGTTTGCATTAAATCAAACCATTCAAAACCTGATGGACTAATTTGGCAAGGAGTAGGAGCATTAGGGGCAACAAAACAAAAGTCGGGAAGAAATCTTTGCCAATATTCTCCTATGGATAATAAATCACTACAGTCTGCTCCATACCCGTGAGACAAAATTACCATTTTTTTTGCTTGGGCAGAATTAGAGTTTAGTTTTTTAAAGTGTAGAGACATTAGATTTTATCTATCATTATAAAAATATTATGTTAATTACTACTTATGAGTCAAAATACACTGAGCTTCATAGCTATACTTGTTATTCTAGCAGTATTAATTGTTTTAATACGTGGTTTAAAATCTTTTTTTAAAGGTGGCTATTGAAGAAAAAAGAAAGAGTAACCAGCTAATGCAGCTGAGAGTCTTTCTGCAGTTTTGCGCCATAATAATATTAATGGCACTGGCATTTATATACGGTAAATAATTAAAAATTTTTAATCCAGCTAATAAATTCTTTGTCTGCAAAATCTATAGACCCAACAATCCTAGCAAATTCCTTACCTTCCTTGTTTATCAGTAAAGTAGTGGGAACTCCCCTAAGTTTAAGTTTTTTAGTAACTTTTAAATCTTTGTCAAAATAGCTATCAAAATTTTTAACTTTTAAATCATCTAGAAACTGTTTAGATTTTTTGTACTCAACGGTTTCTACATTGACTGCAATAATTTCTACATATTTCGGACCTAAAATATCTACCAATCTATCCAGGGAGGGCATTTCTTCCTTACAAGGAGCACACCAGGTAGCCCAAAAATTTATAACCGTGATTTGTTTATTAAAAGTAACATCAATATCACTTGCTGTTTTTTTATCTTCTAGAGTTATTTTTGGGAAATCTTTTGGTTTTTCGTGTAAAATTATATTTTTTGAAGGTAGGGATATTTGGTTGAGATAAGCAATAATTAGTAATAAGTAATAATAAAGCAATTAAAATACTTAACTTTTTTGAAAAAATTGTAAAAATACTCATAGACAATAAATATAGTATTTCGAAATGAAAAAAACAAAAAAAAATTCTGTTTGGGGCACTAGAATGAAATCGGAAGTTTCTTCTGTTCTTCAGGCTGCCAATTCTTCTATCGAAATAGATAAAAGATTGTATCAAGAAGATATTCAAGGATCTATTGCACATTGCACCATGTTGGCAAAAAGAAAAATTATTGATGTAAAAAAATCTAAAAATATTATTGCAGGATTAAAAAAAATAGAACAGGAAATTAATAAGAAAAAATTTAAATTTGAAATAAAAAATGAAGATATTCATTTAAATATTGAAAAGAGACTGTTTGAAATCATAGGTTCGGATGCTGGCTTTCTACATACTGCCAGATCAAGAAATGATCAAGTTACTACCGATTTTAAATTATGGATTAAAAAATCCTCTTACGAAATAAAAAGTCTAATTCACTTGCTAATAAAAGATTTTGCAAATCTTGCTAATAAAAATATTGACGTTGTCATGCCAGGATTTACTCATTTAAAAAATGCTCAGCCTGTTCTGTTCTCTCATTATCTTCTAGCTTATGTTGAAATGTTTAAGAGAGATCACACTAAATTTCAAAATGTGATAGACAATTTAGATGAAAACCCATTAGGATCCGGTGCTCTGGCTGGAACCTCATATAATATCGACAGAAACTTAACTACCAAGCTATTGGGATTTAAGTCTCCTACAAAAAATTCAATCGATTCCGTTTCTGATAGAGATTATGCTATAGAATTTTTATTTGTATCCAGCTTATGCGCCATGCATCTTTCTAGACTAGCTGAAGAAATTATTCTTTGGAATTCTGATTTATTAAATTTTATCAAAATTAAAGATAGCTTACTGACAGGCTCTTCAATGATGCCTCAAAAAAAGAATCCAGATTCTGCAGAATTAATCAGAGGGAAAACAGGCGGTATTTATGGAAACTTAAATGCTTTACTTATCACAATGAAGGGATTGCCGTTATCTTACTTCAAAGATATGCAAGAAGACAAGGTGGCTGTGTTTAATACTTATGATAATTTAAAATTAAATCTCAAACTTGCTAGCCAATTGATTAAGGGCATCGTACCCAACAAACAAAAGCTTTTTCATGCAGCACAAGATGGATTCACTACCGCCACTGATTTTGCAGATTATTTAGTTAAAAAAGGAATTTCTTTTAGAGATGCATACAAAAAATCGGCTCAACTGGTTAATATAGCTGAAAAAAAAGGCCTTAGATTAGATCAATTAGATTTTAAAACTGTAGCAAAAGTAGATAAATTAATTGAAAAAGATGTAATGAAAATTTTTGATATAAAAAATTCGATTGAAAAAAAAATTTCTTACGGTGGAACTGGAACTAAAAATGTTGTTAGTATGATTAAAAAAATTAAAAAAGAATTTAAATGAAAAAGTTATTAATCGTCATTATATCTAGTGTTGTTTTCTTTTCTTGTGGAAAAAAAGGACCTCCTGTATATGAGGAAAAAAAAACTACCTCTACTAATATAATTCAGAAATATTTTTCTTAAACAATGAATTTAATAAAATACAGAGGTAATGATCTCTATTTTGAGAATGTCTCTGTCAAAAAAATTGCCAATAAAAACATAACTCCCTTTTACCTTTATTCTTTTAAACAATTAGAAAATAATTTTAATTTTTTTTATAAGTCTTTTAAGTCTATTAATCCACTTATCTGCTTTGCTGTTAAATCAAATACTAATTTAGTTTTCTTGAAAAAACTAAAGAAACTTGGATCTGGAGCGGATGTGGTATCTATTGGTGAACTACAACTTGCTCTAAAAGCTGGTATCAATCCACAAAAAATAGTTTTTTCAGGAGTTGGAAAAACAACAGAAGAACTGTCCTACGCAGTATCTAAAAAAATTTTACTAATTAATACAGAATCTGAAAATGAGATTAATGAAATTATTAAAATTGCCAAATCAAAGAAAAAAATAGTTACAATTGGTATCAGATTAAATCCAAACATTTCAGCAAAAACTAATAAAAAAATATCTACTGGTAAAAAAAGTGATAANTTTGGAATTAGCCTTGATAAGTGTTTTAAGATTCTTAAAAAAAATAGCAATAATAAGAATATTAAGATTGAAGGGTTAAGTGTTCACATTGGAAGCCAAATTAAAGAGTTAGCTCCTTTTAAAAAAACCTTAAATGTTATGCATAAATTTCTTTTGAAATTAAGAAATCAAGGAATTTTAATTTCATATTTGGACTTAGGTGGTGGCATGGGAATACCTTATTCAACATCAGAAACAGAATTTGATCTAAAAAAATATGCTAATCTTGTTCATGCATTTAACAAAAATCATAAATGTAAAATTATATTTGAACCAGGAAGATATATGTCTGCCAATACAGCTCTTTTAGTTTCTAAAGTAACCTATATTAAAGAAATTCAAGATAGAAATTTTGTAATACTAGATGCGGCAATGAATGATTTAATGAGACCGGCATTGTATGGTGCAAAACATGATATTTTGCCCATCCAAAAAGATAAGAAAAAATTTAATAAAAAATAGAATTTGTGGGCCCTATATGTGAAAGCACCGATAAATTTATTACTTACAATAACTACCCCAGGCTAAAAGAAGGCAGATATGTTTGTTTCACAAATGTTGGAGCTTATGGAAGATCTCTTTCATCTAACTACAACGTAAGACCATTGGCAGCAGAGATAGCTATTAATAAAAAATCTTACACNGTTATAAGACCTAGACAAAAGCTAAAAGATCTTATCAAATAAAGACATTGTGAATTTTTTACGCTCTTTAGTATTCAATTTTTTTACTTACGTAGGAATAGCCATTGCTTGTATTGNATCCCTTCCCACTCTTCTTCTTCCGAGAAAAAAATTTTTNAGTAAGATTTCTTATTTCTTAGGATATTACTTAATTTTTTTAACTAAATATATATTGGNAACCCAAATAGAATTTGTTGGAATGNANAAAATACCGAAAGATAAAAAATTTTTTATAGCTTCGGCTCACCAATCNATGCTTGAAACTTTTTTATATAATTTCTTAGTGCCAGATTGTACTTTTGTAATTAAAAAAGAATTACTTTCGATACCTTTGTATGGGCTGTATTTAAAAAAATTAGAATATATCTCAATCGATCGAGGAAAAACCACTAAGGATAACGTTAGTTCTTTTGGTCAAATTTTTGATCGAATTCAAGAAAGTAACCGAACATTAATTATTTTTCCACAAGGGACCAGAGTCCATCCAGAGGAGCAACCTATGTTAAAGAAGGGAGCTAGCCGCATCTATCAAGGTCTAAATATTAGCTGCATTCCCGTCAAATTAAATACAGGATCTGTTTGGCCTCGCAATAGTTTTTATAAATATCCTGGAAANATTATATTTGAGTTTAAAGATTCTATAGAGCCAGGATTAGATAGTGCTACTTTTACAAAAGAATTAGAAAGAAAAATTTANAACTAATTTTTTCTTCCNAAATTAGAAGCTTTTGTNTCCTGTCCTGCCTTAACTACTTTTGCTCTAATGATTCTAGTTTTCTGAAAAAAATTAAATAATTCTTTTTTATCGTTATTTTGAATAGCTGTTTCCAAGTGCTTGAGATCTTTGCTAAATCTTTTGAGCATAAATAAAATTTGTTTTTTGTTCCCTATCATTATGTCTCTCCACATAGTTGGGTCNGAAGAAGCTATCCTNGTAAAATCTCTAAATCCACTTGCACTAAANTTAATAACCTCGGACTTAATCTTGGCCTCTAACTTAGATGCNGTTCCTACAATATTGTAAGCNATTAAATGGGGGATATGACTAGTGATAGCCATAATATTATCGTGACTTCGNGCATTCATTGANGTTACTTTGCTNCCAAATTTGNTCCANAATTGTTCAATTTTTTTTTGATCTTTCTTTTTGCTTAACTTGCAAGGAGTAGTGATAAACCACCTGTTCTTAAATAAGTTTAAAAAACCTGATTTCGGACCACTCTCTTCAGTGCCGGCAATGGGGTGTCCTGGAATAAAGCTAGATTTTTTATTTAAAATTTTTTCTGATAATTTAATTATATTAGATTTTGAAGATCCCACATCTGTAATGATTGCACTGATAGGGGCATGATCACGAATAGTTTTAAAAATTGGCTCGTAAGCGCTAAGGGGCGTACAAATAAAAATAATATCTGTGTCTTTGCAACATACTTTTAAATTAGAGGATATTTCATTTGCCAATTTAAGGGACTTTACATCTTTAAGTGCTTTAGAAGAAACATCACAAACGCTAATATTTTTAGCTAATTTTCTTTTTTTAATTTCTCTTGCTATAGAGGATCCAATCAAGCCACACCCAACGATGGTTATTTTATTAAACATTAAAAAATCCTATCCAGCAGCTTAATAAATAGCCTGCACTCTTGCGCATTTCCAACCGTTACTCTTAAACTATTTTTAATTTTGTAGTTATTCATTTTTCTTAAAATAATTTTTGATTGAGCAAATTTTTTAAAAACATTGTTAGCATCACAAGATTTGTCAAATTGCATTAGGAAAAAATTAGCAGAAGGAAAATTACAATTTATTTTTTTTTCTTTTAATTTTTTATATATTTGTAAACTCCAAATATTATTATGTTTTATATTTTTTTTAATCCACTTGGTATCTTTCAATGCAGCCACACCTGCTGCCTCAGCTCCTGCTGTTACGTTAAAGGGAGGCTTTACATTCATTAAAGAAGAAATAACATCTTTAGATGCGTACCCCCACCCTAAACGTAAGCTGGCTAATCCATAAATTTTTGAAAAAGTTCTCGTCACTAAAACATTTTTACTATTTTTAAAAAGCTCTAGTCCTGATGTATAATCTTTAGTTTGCATATATTCACAGTAAGCATCATCTATTAACAACAAAACTCGAGAAGGTAGCTTGTTGCGAAGAATTTTTAGTTCCGACTTGTTTAAATATGTTCCTGTTGGATTGTTAGGGTTGGCTATAAAAACAATTTTCGTTTTTTTAGTAACGCACTTTAAAATTGCATATATGTCCGTTTTAAAATTTTTTTCTTTTGCAGCTACAACTTTGGCTCCATTGATTTGAGAATAAATTCTATACATTAGAAAACTAAATTGAGGAACAATTACTTCATCTTTTTTTTCTAGAAAAGCTTGGCATGCAAAACTTATAATCTCATCTGACCCACACCCCACAATTATTCTATCTTGGTTAAGTTTAAATTTGCTGGCAATTGTTTTTTTTAACAAACTGCTGTTTGAATCTGGGTACTTGGAAATTTTATTTTTTGTTTTGATGAAAGCTTGCAATGCTAAAGAAGAACAGCCCAGAGCAGACTCATTAGAAGATAGCTTGATTGACTTGGTCACTCCAGGTATTTTGGAAAGTCCACCTTCATATCTCTGAGTTGTTATTTTTTTTGCTTTAGGAAAGTTCATTTCAAAATAATTAGTTAATTTTCTTCATACAATATGTATTACTGTTTATCAAAAAATCATTGATTGTTTGACAATAAATTTGCCTTTTAGTACAACTTCATTCGCTGATTTAACCGAATTGCGAGCCAAACTGCTAAAGAGGAAAGCCATTAATAAAATGGTTTTATTTGAAATGAATTTAAATTTTAACAATATTAAAAAAATTACCCTTGATAAAACCCTAGCATTAGACTGCGGTGTAGAATTGAATGGGTTCGATATTGCCTATGAAACTTACGGGACTCTCAATGAAAACAAGAGTAATGCAATTCTTGTATTCCATGCTCTCTCGGGTGATCAATTTGCAACAGAAACAAATACTGTAACTGGCAAAGATGGTTGGTGGAGTTATGCAATTGGTAAAGGGAAAGCTGTAGATACTAATAAATATTTTGTGATATGTGCAAATGTTTTGGGCGGATGCATGGGAAGTACAGGTCCAAAAGAAATTGATCCCTCCACAGGCAAACCTTATGGATTAAATTTTCCAGTAGTTACCATTAAAGATATGGTTTCTGCTCAAGTTCATTTACTTGACTACTTGGGTATCAAGAAAACTTTATCTGTCATTGGCGGTTCATGGGTGGAATGCAAGCATTGCAGTTTTGTACTCTTTTTCCAGAACGTACGTTCTCATCAATTCCTATTGCATGTGCAGCAAGTCATTCTGCTCAAAATATTGCATTTAATGAGCTAGCCAGGCAAGCTATTATGGCTGACCAAGAGTGGGATGGTGGAAACTACTTAACTTCAGGAAAAATACCCAGAAAAGGATTAGCGATTGCTAGAATGGCTGGACACATTAGCTATTTATCAGAGCAAGGATTGCAGAATAAATTTGGAAGAAAACTTCAAGAAAAAAGTGATCTCAAGTTTTCTTTTGATGCTGATTTTGAAGTAGAAAGTTATTTAAAATATCAAGGATATTCTTTTGTCGATAGGTTTGATGCAAATTCCTACATGTATATCACAAGAGCTATGGATTACTTTGATTTATATAAAGCAAATAATGGAAATCTATCCAGTGCATTTAAAAATTCAAAAATTAAATACTGTATTGTTTCATTTTCAACTGATTGGCTCTACCCTACTTCTGAGAGCAAAAAAATTGTCATTGCCTTAAATGCAATTGGAGCAGAAGTTAGTTTTGTAGAAATTGTTACCAATAATGGTCACGACTCTTTTTTAGTCAATGAACCAGCTTTCTTCAATACCTTAAAGGGTTTTGTAGATTCTGCATATGAGGATTTTAAAAATGAAATTTGAAGATGATATTTTATCTGGATTAATAGATATTAACTCTAGAGTTCTTGATGTGGGATGTGGTGACGGAAGTTTATTGCTTCATCTTAAAAAAAATAAACGTGTAGATGGAAGAGGTTTGGAAATTGATCAAAAATTAGTTCAAGAAAGTGTAGCCAAAGGTCTTGCGGTTATAGAGGGTGATGCGGAAAAAGATTTAGTTGACTATCCTAGTAATTCATTTGATTTTGCAATCTTAAATCAATCTCTGCAGCAATTTTACGATCCTAGGAAAGTTGTTAATGAACTTTTGAGAATAGCAAAAAGTGCTATTATCACCATTCCTAATTTTGGATATTGGAAAGTTAGATTAAGCTTGCTAGTGAAAGGAACTATGCCAGTTACTGAAAATCTTCCAAATTTTTGGTACAATACTCCAAACTTGCACATGTGTACTATCAAGGATTTTCACAATTTATGCGAATTGGACAATATCAATATAATAAAATCCATTTCGGTCTCCTCTGGTAAAATTGGGAACATTCAAAAAAGCAATTTAGAAATAAAAAATTTAACGTCTGAAATTGGAATTTTTTTAGTAAGAAAGAGTTAAGCTAAACCTGTTCAGCACTGCTTCTTTTTTTAATAAAAGAAAATTTTTTTGGCTCAGAGTTTGCATAAATTCTTTTTGTGGCAACACATAAATAGAATCCATTAAAAAATCTCCAAAAGTAAGAGCCTATTTTTTCTAAAAAAAATCTATTATTTAAAAGCAATTTGCTATTCCAGCTTGGAAAATAAACCAACCGATCGGCAGATTGCACTTCAAAAAAGTTGTCTTCTAAAATACGAACAATTTGGTTTTTAGAAAAACCAAACCCTGATGAAAAAGGACTTTTAGATGAAAAGCTCCATGAAGATTTTTTATTGGGAAGTATAATGTAAATTTTTCCTTCTGGTGCAAGAACTCTCCACAATTCTCTTAAGGTTTTTTTTAAGTTTTCTGAATGTTCCAAGCAATGAATACAGATAATATGATTTAAAAAAAGATCTTCAATGGGTAGCTGTTCCTCATCTAATAACACATTAGACAGTCTTTCATTTATAATATTTTTTTTTATTCCTATTCGTTGAGAAAAAAAATTAAATATAGATACTTTTTTTTTAGGCAAAAGAGATAGGTAGGGCTCTCCAAAACCAAAACATCCTAGCTTTTCTCCATCGTGCAAATAGATGTATTTTTTTAATTTGGAATAAATTCTATCTTGAACGGCCTTGCCTAATTCGGACTGATAAAATTTTTCTAGTTTAATAATATCTTGATACATTGGGTCTTATATAATACAAAAAAAACTTAATGAATGTAAATGTAATTCCATGCTTATCTGACAACTACTCTTATTGTGTTGTAGATCCCGAGACTAAAAAAGTAGTAATCGTTGATCCGGCAGAATTTGATGCTGTAGATTCTTTTTTAGAAAAAAATAATTTATCTTTGGATTTTATATTAAATACACATCATCATGGAGACCATGTAGATGGAAACCAATCTTTGAAAAAAAAATATAACTGTAAAATTGTAGGATTTGCACCTGACCACAACAGAATACCAGGGATTGATATATTGCTTGATGATGGTCAAATTTGGGAATTTGCTAATACCGAAGTAGAAGTGCATCATGTACCAGGGCACACTTCTGGACATATTTTTTATTATTTCAAAAAAAATAATTTAGCTTTTGTTGGGGATGTCGTTTTTTCTTTAGGGTGTGGAAGAATTTTTGAAGGTACCTATGAAGAAATGTTTGCTTCTGTAAACCAAATACGAAAATTGCCTCCACAAACAAAAGTGTTTTGTGGTCATGAATATACAAAATCAAACCTAGCATTTTGTATGTCTGTTGATCCAGATAATGATGATTTAAAAAAAAGAGCTACTGAGATAGAGAGCCTAAGAAGACAGAATAAGCCTACTATTCCAACTACTATTAGCATGGAGCTTAAAACTAATATTTTTTTCAGACTAGACGACCTTGCGGTTAGAAAGTCTCTTTCATTAAACAATGCTACAGACCTGGAAGTCTTTACAAAACTGAGGAAATTAAAGGATAATTTCTAGTATTTGCTGATCTAACGCCTTGACATGGTAAGCTTGCTGGATATATTGCCTCTACTTTAAAAAACATACAATGACTTTTGCAGTAATACATACAGGTGGAAAACAATACAAAGTATCAGCTAATGATACGTTGCGTTTAGAAAAAATTTCTGGCGAAGCTGGAAACGTAGTTAACTTTGATCAAGTATTACTTACAAACAAAGATGATAATATTGAAATTGGAGCTCCACTTTTAGAAGGAGCAAAAGTTGAAGGCGTTGTTGTTAAACAAACCAAAAATAAAACAGTTATATCTTTTACAAAAAGAAGAAGACAGAATTCAAGAAGAAAAAAAGGGCATAGACAGCAAATTTCCGTAATCCAAATTATGAAGATATTTGGAAAAGATGGAAAAATTCTATCTGAAGCAGATAAGAAGGTTGAAGTTGGCGTTATAGCTAAAACCAAAGCCTCTATTACTAAGGAAAAAGAAACAAAAACTAAAGATACGGTTGTATCTAAAAAAAAATAAACTAAAATTATAATATTATGGCAACGAAAAAAGCAGGTGGTTCTACAAGAAACGGTCGAGATAGTGCTGGTAGAAGATTAGGAGTCAAAAAATATGGCGAACAATCAGTTATTCCTGGTAACATTATCTTACGACAAAGAGGCACTAAAATGCANCCTGGTCAAAATGTTGGAATGGGAAAAGATCACACAATTTTTGCAAAAGTAAGCGGTAGAGTCAAATTTCAAACTAAAAAGTTTGGAAAAAAATANATTTCTGTCATTCCTCACTAGATAAACACTTCTTTTTTTAAGAAGTAATTCCCCTATAATTCCCTAAATTATGAAATTTTTAGATCAAGCTAAAATTTATGTAAAAGCTGGAAATGGTGGAAGCGGTCTTTCAAGTTTTAGAAGAGAAAAGTTTGTTGAATTTGGAGGTCCTAATGGGGGTGATGGAGGATCGGGAGGATCTATTATTTTAAAATCTGTGAATGGTCTTAATACTTTAATAGATTTTAGATATGCCCAACATTTTAAAGCAGGTAATGGAGAAAAGGGAGGGTCTAGTAATAAGACAGGTCATGGAGGAAAAGACCTAACGTTACGTGTTCCTCTTGGAACCCAAGTATATGCAGAAGATAAAAAAACTTTAATTTATGATTTTACTAAAGAAGATGAAGAATTTATTTTGGCCAAAGGAGGTGTGGGAGGAGTTGGAAATACAAAATTTAAAAGCTCTACCAATCGTGCACCTAGAAAATTTACCAAAGGTAAACTTGGTGAGGAAATTTCAATATGGCTGGAATTAAAGATTATTGCAGACGTTGGGTTGATCGGATTTCCTAATGCAGGAAAATCTAGTTTTTTGAACATATCAACTAGAGCTAGACCAAAAATAGCCAATTATCCATTCACTACAATAAATCCAAATTTAGGAGTAGTTCAAATTGATGATAAGGAAATTGTACTAGCAGATATTCCTGGGTTAATTGAAGGTGCACACAAAGGCATAGGACTAGGAGATAAATTTTTAAAACATATTGAAAGATGCAAAAGCTTATTACACATTATAGATATAAATGAGGATGATTTGATTGGACAATACAAGGTAATCAGAGAAGAATTAAAACAATATAGTGAAAAGCTTATTAAAAAAAAAGAAATAGTAGTATTTAATAAAATTGATTTACTAGAAGAAAAAGAAAAAAATGAAAAACTCAAAGAATTTAAGAAATTTTTTAAAAAGAAGTTTTATGAAATTTCTATTCTCAAAAAAGAAAATATTAATACAATATTAAGAATTTTATAATGAATATTTTAAATTCAAAACTATTGATAATTAAAATTGGCTCTTCTACGTTGGTAGATAAGACAGAAAATTTTAAGAAAGATTGGATAAACAAGTTGATTGATGATGTCCATTTTTTGATCAAAAAAAAAATTAAAGTTATCATAGTAACTTCTGGGGCTATTGCATTGGGTTGCAAGCTTTTAAAAAAAAATAAAAAAAAATTAAAGCTTAAAGAACATCAGGCTATTGCTGCTGTTGGACAAATAGAATTGATGAATTTGTTTAAAAAATCGTTTTTAAGAAAAAAAATCAAAATTGCACAGATTTTGCTTACCCTGG
>JGI20154J14316_10002898_pt1 | contig 14085 bp, 16 predicted proteins | sample COG_04_FD_14316 | JGI IMG/M metagenome (IMG submission 14316) | reverse complement strand
CTGTATTTCATATTTCTAATGTTGCGAAACACATTCCTCGCGAGAAATCAAAATTCTCTTGGTTATTTGAAGAAATGGCGATACAATGGATTCATACACACAAACCATATATTTTGAAAACTGCTGACAATGACATCTCCTACAAACTTGCTATATCTAAATCTAAAAGAATATACAGGAAAGTTTTGTCGGACATGAATCGTGCATTGAATACAACCGAAGTTACTATTTGCAATGCAACAGATCAGTATGAACGGTCGCATAAGATAGATGAGAATCGTCCCTCTCTATTTACTGCTATGAATAAGAAATATTTTTTCTTGAATTCAAATCCAGAAATTCAGGATACAGACATCCCGAACAAATACAAAAATGATACAATTGTGGGGTTTGATTATAAGAGTCATTCTAAATATTTTATACACGGTACATCAAGCTCCAAAATTTCTATTTATAATATTATTAAATATGCGATTGAGATTTCTAAAAATATACAAGAACCGTCTTATGCAGACGATGTAAAGTTTATAAACTCCTTATGGAAAAACCTATATCTGGACAAAATTAGGAATTGCAATCAAACATGTCTTTTGCCTATTATTGACGTCTCCAGTAAAATGGATGACGAAGCTCTATTTACTGCATTTGGAATGGGAATATTGATTTCACATATAAGTTCCATTAAATATCGCATTTTAACTATTGACCGACGACCTACATGGATCAATATTAATCCACACCATAATATTGTTGAACAAATCTCTCATATTAATGATACCATTTTCAATATGCAAAATACACTGCCATCATTTCCCAATGTCTTCCATTTAATTATGCATACAATGGTAGAGATGAACGCGTCATATGATTTCATTCAAAATATGAAACTTGTCATCTTGAGTGACATGCAATGTGCATCATTGAATGAAGTTGTGATTCAAAACCAATTTCAAATGAATGGTATAGACGTCACTCCTATGATGGCTTATTGGAATTTATCAAAAAACAAAACTATTGAATTGCCATGTCACGTAAATAGCCAGAAATCAATGTTGTTTTCTGGTTATTCTATTTGTCACATTCATCACTTATGTTCTAAGTATAAACATAAAAATATGTTTGATATGATTGTCAAAATATTGGACAATAAGCGATATGATTATCTTTCTAATTATATTGATAAATTAGTATTGTTATATCTGCGAAACTAGCTCCTTTTCTTCTTGTAATGATTTTATTTTTGAATTTGAAAAATGCTCGCGTCTTTCTTTTATATTTTTATCATTCTTATTAAAGTCCATAAACACGGTTTCTAACTTCGCAACATCTTGTTTCGTAACTCGTTGTAACTTCTTCAGTATATCCAAGCTTGTTTTTGCATCAGGGCGTTCGTTCGGCATTTTTTGTATTGTTTCTTCTAGCATATTTTTGAACTCATTCATAAAAGACACATCTAGTGTATCTTCTATTTTCAATTCTTCATATAATTGTAAATAGCACATTGATAACGCATATACATCCCATGTTTTATAATATTTTATCAATTCCTCTATTACTTTTTTCCATTTAATTGTTCCCAACATCGTCGGTTTTACCATCTCTGAAAAATACTCTTTTGTTTTCTTTTGTAATTCTTCACATGATCTTGTACTACACAACAATCTCATTCCCCTGTTTTTTACAAAATACTCTTCTATACATTCGTCCAGTAATTCAATGGATGCTGGTAAATTAGAGATGTCTTTCATAGAAACCATATCTTTCCCTATCTTATTTATTATATAGGACAATATAGAAAGTTCTATTGACCAAGGGGCATATTCTGGAGCATAGGCATAAAATACATCAAACATATCGTTTGTTTCTAAAGAAAGTACGCTTGACGCGTCAAACGACAATCCAAAATCTATGAATATTGGACGACCCGTATTATCACGACACATAATATTGTTTTCTTTTATATCATAATGTACTATGCCTTTTTCACTTATTTTATGAATTCCTTCTAACAGAATTTTATAACTATTTACAAATTCCTTTGAAAAGGTATCTGCATCGGTTTTCTTTTCCAATAAAGTCAATAGGTAACTTCCTAATGTATCTTTCCCCACATATCGTATTCTATTCATTTCAAATTCTAACGACTTGTTTAATTGCATATTTTCATGTATAAAATCACATTTTTTCATTTCAGCATTGTCTATCGTGCCCACATCTATTTGACAGGTCTCGTTTATCGGTGCAAAATAACGTGTATAATTTGCGATTTCTTTTATCTTTTCACTTATGTACATCTCGTTAGCAGAAGTTTCTTTTTCTTTTTGTATTTTTGTAATGTTTTTTTTGGAATTGTCAATCATTCCATTGCAGGTCAGTCCTGGCTTGAAAATACAACCATATGTACCTTTATTCAATAACTTAATTGTTTTGCCTTCTTTATTCTCTTGGTTGGTACTCTGCATTTCTTCTTTGTTCGCTATAGATGTCATCTTTATCTGTTATGTGTATTATATATATTCTGTAGATACTTTTATAACGCCACTTTATCGTTTTCAAATATAATATGCTGGAATATTTGTGCGTTTTCAACACTCTTTTTGTCTGATTCTCTATGTTTTTCTATAAATCCATCTTCTAGCAACAACTCTTCTGTGAAAGGGCTATAGATATCATTGTCCTCTTCTGATATATCTTCAACTATTGTTAAATGGACGGTTTTGTATAAAGGATAAAATAATTCATAAATTTCTGACCCACCCATCACAAACACTTCCTTTGTTCTGAGTTCTTCTTTAACTCATTCATTAACATATCTAAGTGTTCGTATTTGACAAAAAATAATTTATCTGCGTGGAGATTTTGCAAATAATCGTACTTTTCGGGACTTGATGTCAATACTATATTTATCCTCTTCGGCAATGGACTTAGTGGAAGTGATTCGTATGTTTTACGTCCCATTATTACAATTTGGTTTTGCGTGACCCGTCTAAAATAATTCAAATCTTCGGGTAGATACCATGGTATTGAATTATTTCTACCTATCACATTCTTACGGTTCATCGCCAATATCGCATTGTACTTTTTCATTATTATATCATATTATACTGGTCACTTTCTATTCTATTACACAAACAATATTATATAATGTTTTTGAACTATAAATAATATAAAGATGTTTGCATATATTAGTATGTGCATATGCACCATTAAGTATATATTGTAAATAGTGTAATTTTTTTATGCTTTCTTAGCTCAGTTGGTTAGAGCATTCGACTGTTAATCGAAAGGTCATAGGTTCGACCCCTATAGAGAGCGATGGTTCATTATTATATTTGTTATAATAATGAAAATCTAATATATATATATGGAGAGTCCTTTTACTAATAATTCTACTATTGTTTTTTATTTGGAACCTATACTGAATTCCTATCATAAATCGTATCAAAATGTAATTACCGTTAGCAGCATTCCAAACGGACCACTTGCTGATATGGTATCCTCTATGTCTGTTCCAAAATTATCGTCCTATCAACAGTTCGGGGTTTTCTCCTCACCTACCTCTGTTCCTGGAAACTGTGTCAATGTATTATTGAGATATCCAAAACATACAGCCAATGGCAGACCGTCATTGAAAAATACAGATTCGTTTATGACAGCAGAGGACATTCCGTCTGTTTTGTCTTATCTATTGGTAAATGGTTATACGATTGAAAAAGATTTATCAGAAATCATGCAAAAAGCCAATATTGGATTTGGCGGTGTATCTCAAAATAGGCTCTCTGGAAATCGGAAAATGATTTGCATGGCTACGTATAACAATTGACTTATTACAATATGGATACACCTATTGTGTTTAGTTATATATACTTCAAAAAAAACTAAATATGGAATATTGTGCATCGTAGTTCTTCACTATTACATGGTATTGTCACCAATTATTATATTGACTTACCGTACTATATGCTATACTTAATCTATATTTTGAAAAATACATAAATAATTATGCTTTATAATTATATATGAAGATTCTGCGAAACATGGTTGTTATGCTATCATGTTCTCATATTATGCGGACTCAGTCTTTTCTATATACGCCTGTGCGTAATTTCTATAAATCTCCCATTTTTATGCGTTCTAAAAAAAAAATTATTGATACATCCTTTCTTCACGACGACCATTCTCTTTCACATGGACGCTCCAAAAAGGGTTCTCCTAGTTACGAACCTCGCACTAAAAATCAGAAAAAATACGTGAAATCTCTATGTGACACGAATAACCCTATTGTCGTTGGAGTCGGACCTGCTGGATGCGGCAAAACCATGTTTGCATGCCTACAAGCTATTTATGATTTACGGGCAGGCAATGTTGATAAGATCATATTGACACGACCCATTGTTCCTGTTGAAGAAGAAGAATTGGGGTTTTTGCCAGGTAACCTGGTCAAAAAAATGGATCCTTGGACACGACCTATATTTGATATTTTTTCCGAGTTCTATCAACAACGTGACATTGAAAATATGATTCATTGCGGCATTCTGGAAATATCTCCACTTGCGTATATGAGAGGACGCACATTTAAGCGCAGTTTTATTATTGCGGATGAAATGCAAAATTCTACACCCAATCAAATGCTTATGCTCACTACACGCATAGGTGATCATTCTAAAATGGTTATTACGGGGGATCTAAAACAAAGTGACCGTTCTGCAAACAATGGACTATTGGATTTCATGAATAAATTAGATAAATTTAATTCATTGCAAGTCAATCGTGACGACGAACTACAACGACAATTTAATATTGATATGGTTCAAATGAACCAACGTGACGTGCAACGCAGCCCAATTGTATCACAAATATTGAATATTTATAACGCAACACCCGATGAAAAAAATATCAAAAACGACGGACAACACAGTCCAGTTGTGTCACAAATATTGAATATTTATGATGCAACGCCCGATGAAAAAAATATCAAAAACGACAATCGCAATACTGAAGCGGCTCCTAATTCTTTTATCTAATACACTCTTTTATTTTGATGATTGACTGGCTGGATTGTAATATGTAAAATTTATCTATATTTTACATATTTATTTGCGGATTATCTTCATTTTTTAGGCTTTCCCTTTGGTTTTATGGAATCTACTAATTTTTTATTGACATATACTATAGAAGCGTATAATTTTAGTGCATCGTGCTTATAACCAAAATATTTATCTACATCACGAGGTACTGCTTCTTTTAACATGTTAATTATTCCGAATATTTCATTTATATATTCGTCTTTGTTTGTTAGTGTCCAACGGAAATTTACTTGCGACAAACATCGCCTTGAGTAATTTTCACGTATTTTTAATATATATATATTATGGACTATTTCCTTATAAAATGTTTTTAAATGATTCACCTTCCATTTCTTCATTTTTTCTTTTGTATCAGGATGTCTTAATTCTAACACCATCAATCTTGTTTCGGATGGAAGGTATGACATTATCTCAAATTGCATATCACATGGCAAGTTTGATACCAGTTCTGGCCTGAATTTTCGCATACGATCTTCCTGTTCTATTGAATATTGAATCTTCATTAATAATGCATCACACTGTTTTTGAAATTCACTATTTACTATTTCGCCATATTGTTTGGTTTTGTTGATCCATTCCGCTGTCTCAATATTCGTTTTTTTTCTATGTTCTGCCATTGTTAAATTGGGGAGTAATTCATTCAAGTTTAATGTGATTAAATCATCAAAGGTTGTTCTTCTATAGCTGGATTGCGCACGAGACGACTGAGACGCATATGTGATTACTTGTTCGGGTATTGGATATTGAACGAGTTCATTATATATTTGGTCTCTTTCGGACATTTCTATTAGATTGCTTACTTGTATTTAATAAAATAGATTTATATCGTTATATATATAACTTATTGTTATAGTGCGAAAATTCATTCCATATACTTTATGTTTATTACCAAACAAAAAAAATAGTTTTCATTTCAAACTATTCTCTTTTGTATTTTTATTTATGTGTTTGTTTTCATTTTTTGATAATATTATTATCTAAGTTAAATGTCATTCCCTCTTTTTGTTGAACTCCATATACCCAAGGACCGGTGTGAATGCGATTATCATATTCACGACCATTCAATACACCGTTTCCATGCAGGGTGTCATCACTCCATTCTCCGTCATAAATAAGACCAGAAGTCCATTTGCATTTCCCTTTGCCTCTGCGCACATCTTCATGAAATTCACCTACATATATCTCACCGTCTGCATATTTGATTGCCCCTTCTCCATGCCACATTCCGTTTTTCCATTCACCTTGATAGATATCTCCATTGCTATAATGCATCGTACCTTTTCCAGTTACTTCTCCTTTTTCCATTGTTCCCTCGTATAATGCTCCAGTTGGATATTGTATTTGAACTTTTGACCAATGCAACTTTCCATTTCTCCATTTACCTACAAAATTTGTTCCATTTTTTTTCTGTAAAACTCCACAACCATGTGCAGTATCATCTACCCAATTTGATATTTGTACATCTCCATTTTCATAATACATTGTACCTAATCCATTTTTTTTATCTTTTATTTGCTGACCAATATATACATCCCCGTTATCATGAGCAATCATAGAAACTGCTGTATTAGGTAACTCTTTCAACATAAATTGACTCCTAAAATGTTCAAGGGTTTCACTTGTCACTTGCTGCACTACTTTTGATTTCACCATTGTTGATTTCTTTGATTTCTTTGATTTCTTTGTATTATGAACAATTGTTATTTTTTTTGTCATCAATTTTCTACAATTTTGATTGTTTTTCTAGCATTTTTGGATAAATATGTTTATACTTCTTAATTATACACATCTAAATCCGTATGCCATTATACCCACTGCTATTAGACCTATTCCCATTCCAGCATGATAACTATATTGCATGCCTTTGTACATCTTCAACCATGCCTTGGTTTGTTCGGGGGTGGCGATGTGCTCTAACATCATGTTTTTTTTGGGCGTTAATATATAATAAAAATAATTTACTATGAAACTTATCAAAACCGATTGACATACCATGGTGGCAGTTGAATACTTTCGCTTTAATAAATATACATTCAGTATTAATATCACGATTGCCAGTAAAAAACCTAAGAAATAACCTGTATAATAGATCTCGCTCCTCTCCTTCACCACTTGCTTATATATCATTTTTAAATTCTCTGGCAATTGTTTCTCGTATTTTTTTACAATTTCACTCTTCTCTATGGAGTTTGTCATGTAAATCATTCCAATGACAAACGCTGTTGATAAACCACAACTTATTCTACAAACCATATTTATAAATACGGTATAATATATATCTACATTTTTGTAAATATATATTTTTACTTTCTCGGGCTTTACGCTTCTTCTTTTACAACTGCCTTTGTCTTCTTTTTTTTGGGTTTTTCTTCCTTCTCACTTGCGGGCTTGGTCTTGGTAGCCCTTTTTTTGGGGACAGGCACTTCTGTCGTTGCTGGGGTAGGAGCAGGAGGAGGTGCGTCTTGGACTGGGACATCAATATTGATTGTTGTGGTACTTTCAGTATCTACTTCCTCTTCCTCTCTGTTTTTTGCTACAATGCGAGCAGCGGCATCCAACTCGCGCATATTCATACTAAATACATTCTTCAATTTCTCCAAATATACTATTCCGTCCATCAACTCCTCTTGTGTTCTATGTATCCACTCCATTGCTGAAATTCCAGGAGTATCTAGAATCTTTACATAATTTTGCATACGAGGATTGTTGCTCTCCTCCAAGCAGCTTTTTAAGGATCCAGATTGCTCGTTTTCTGACATTATCTCTATTATGAATACTGCATTGTGTTTATATTTTTTATGATTATATATTTATTATCTTCTTTTTACCCTTTTGAATTTACCATTTGAACTATTAAAATCTCACATATATGATTCAAGGTGAAAGGATACGTTGCTGGTAAATTAATTATATATAAATCATACCAAATATATATTCATCTTTATGTGGGCAACTCGTTCCAAATAATGTATCTAACCAATATTCTCCGTAATTGCATTGCGGATATTTATGATGTAGTATATGATGATTTCCAATAAGCCATATGGATCGGACGTCATGTCTTAACATTCCTCTTATATTTATTATTAATAAAGAACACAAGAATATATGCAAATTGAATTTTATAAATAATAAAGGGATTGCGACTCCCATTCCTTGTAATGGACTTTCCACGAAATGTCCAACATATGTATCTTTGTATTTGATGATATTATGATCAATACTATGGTGATATTTATGAATTATTTTATAAACCGTCTTATTGTGTAAAATAAGATGTGATAAATAAAACCAAACATCATAAGAAAGTATAAAAAGAAATATATGGATCATTAACTATAAAATACCCATCTATTTAAATACCTTAGAATAATTAAAATGGGACACAAATATATTTTTCTTCCCATTTAATTCTTCAATGGTGTAAATTAATTTCATAATTACAATGAGTCAGGTGTGAGATACAAATGTAAAAATTGTTTGGACTTATACATACATAAAGTGTTTTATTTTACTATATCATAAATCAGCTTTTGATATGGATCATAAATTGGTTTCTATTATTATGGCGGGAGGACTGGGCAAACGCATGAGCCAAACAAAAGCAAAAGTTCTACATGAAATTAGGGGGTTCCCTATGATTTACTATGTTATTCAAAATGCGATTTTGGTTGGCTCTGATCGCATTTTTATTGTTGTTGGTAAATACAAAAATCAGATCAAAGATGCTGTTTCTAATTTGTTTTCAGACGACATACTTCAAAAAATAGTATATGTTATTCAACCAGAGGTGATCTTAGACGGCAAACTTTGTTCATTAGGTACCGGGGATGCAGTACGAGCATGTATCAATGCATTTGACGAATATAACTATTCCAAAAATACGAATGTGGTTATTTTATCAGGCGATGTTCCATTTATTGATAAGGACGACCTTTTGAATTTCTCAAAATGCACAAATTCTATCATGGTTGCAAATGTTGAAAATCCAGATGGATATGGACGCATATTTCTAAATGAAAACGATGATTTATCATACATTGTTGAACATTCGTTGTGCGACGACGACCAACTTCAGTGTTGCAAAGTGAATGCTGGCATATATAATTTATCTTTGAGAACATTGAAAGAAACTATTCCGAATATTGAAATTAATGAAAAGAAAAAAGAATTTCTATTGACGGATTTCTATTTATTTACTGAAAATCCTATACATGTATTTAATACACGAATCGTTCCCAAAAACGTTAATACACTGACTGAACTTGAATCTTTATAACATCATATTTTGAAGAATTAGAGAACGTATATAACAAAAAAGTAATGAAAAAGCAGTGAAAAAGTGAAAAATTGATTGTTGTTTTTCTCATTCTGTAGAAGTAGTTATAAACCAAATCAACAAATCAACAACACTATCATTATCATGAGCACCGTACAGACTAAGCACACTTCCTACAAGAAGTTTCCCGTTTTGAAGATGCTTGAGAAAGGCAAGAAGCAGGAACTTATGAAGACATTCAAGTCCATTGCCAAGGCGGCTAAGGGTAAGGTTAAGGAGGCAATCAACGAATCTAAGACCGCTGAGAAGGCGGCNNCTAAGCAGGCGAAGCTTGACGAGAAGGAAGCTAAGAAGGAAGCTGCCCGACTTGCGAAGATCGCCGAGAAGGAGGCGACTAAGCAGGCGAAGCTTGACGAGAAGGAGGCAGCTAAGCAGGCAAAACTTGACGAGAAGGCGGCAGCTAAGCAGGCGAAACTTGACGAGAAGGCGGCTGCTAAGCAGGCGAAACTTGACGAGAAGGCGGCAGCTAAGCAGGCGAAACTTGACGAGAAGGCGGCAGCTAAGCTGACAGCTAAGGCCGAGAAGTTGCGCATCAAGGAGGAATTGAAGAGTACAGCGTAGTTACTTTTACAAAAACTAAAACAAAAACAATAAAAAATAACTAGCATAGTTAGTTATTTTTTTATCGGCATTATTTTTATGCACACTATTTACGGAGAACCCTATGTTTATGTTCAAAAACACGTAAAATTGCTTTCAAAATTATTTTTCATTGTACTGCATATCTCATTATCTTTATCAACTACATTGCAACATGCCTTGTTCTATATGCAGAGAAATTGGGCACAATGCCCCCACATGCACCGACCCGCGACTTCAAACGATGATTCAGATGTTGAATCACCTCTTTTATGAATCTGTTGTTAAACCCAGAGACTACTACTTGGCATATAATTTACTTCCACCGAATTACTTTTATAATCGCACAAGTAAAAATATTCGCGAAGTGACGGTTGGCTGTCATGTTAGTGCATGGAAGCATGTATATCCAAAATTCCTAGAGTCATTACGGCTAGACGATAGACCCTTATATTCTCATGTACGAAGATGGCTACGATTGATTACTGATGAACGATTGGTGCATCCAAGAACACACACTGATTATAGAAACGCCATAATCAGCATCGTCCGTTATGTTTCAGATAAAATGCTTAACACCCAAATTCAACTACACAATTCCGAGAATGATATTCTCACAATGCCAATAGAAGTTCCTCCTCCGAATGTGGTGGATATGACAACTCCTCCTGCTCTACCGAACAACGACATACTTCCGCCACCGTTGCCACGGTCGCGGTTAAGACGGCCTAGATATACAGACGTAAATTCTACAAACAAACCTACTATTCTNTTTCGCATGGACAATCCAGACACTTTGTACATTTACGACGATGTATGTGCTGTATGTATGGAACCAAATAACGACAATAATGTGGTTGCACTTACTTGCAATCATGCGTATTGTGCAAACTGTACAGGCGAATTCATTAAAAGATGCAATGGCAAATGCCCATCATGTCGTGATCTTATTAAAGAGGTCAGATTTAAACCTACGATTCTTCCCGAACATTTCAATAAGATGATTTCTATCATGAATGGTTAAATATATAAGTATAAAAAATGAATTATGAGTAAAACTCATTTTTTCATGGGGGAAATGCAAAAACGAGTATTCTCCCTGTTAAGTTTAATGCTATTTTTCAAGCAATCCAACAATTTAGTTAAAAAAAAATACATGTTAAATTCTTATTATGCATTTTTTACCAAATGTCTTACTGATTATGCGGTTTTATACATATTACTCATTGCCTACATAGTTTAGATAGGGAACCTGACTTGACATCTCATTGTCTGTTTGGATTTCGTACCAGCATTCAAATTCACTCATATGAATGGCTCCTTTCATTTTTTTTTCTTGATTTGATTTCAAGATATTGGCGTGACTTTTCATCGCAATAAACGATTCTAGACATTCGGGGTGATAGGTCTTGACTTGTTTATACAATTTTAATAGTGTAGGCATATCATTCGGCAATAGTGTAGCGGACATTTTAGAAAGTAAGACGGATAGTTATTGTCTATCTTCTTCTATTGGAAATAGTATTCAATTTTTATTTATATTAGGCATTCTATACACGTATTTTCCAAGTCTTTTTACGACCATTACGGAGAGACTTGATTGAGTAACCCTACATATACATTTTATTGAGTAACCCTCTCATCTAGAGTTTTATTATAGGATGATTCACCCTGTCACCAGTGAATCTCAACGGAACTATTACATTGATGAAATTCATTGAATGTTACCCGCCCCCGTGTCTATGTTGTTTTTGTATAATATATAGTTATCGGGAAATGAGTGGGATATCAAGAAATGAGTGGGATATTGATAAACCAGTGAAAGGTCTCCACAAAGGTTTTCACAAAGGTCTCCACAAAGGTTTTCACAAAGGTCTTCACAAAGGTCTTCACAAAGGTCTTCACAAAGGTCTTCACTAATATAAGATTGATAACATGGAAAATAACCATTGATGCTTCTTTGAATGCTGGTTTGGTGGTGATGGAAGACGTATCTTTCAACGGCAAACTAAGTGTAGCTGGAGATGTGTATTTGAACTGTACTCTTCAAGTGGGTGAAGACATTGACCTGTTCAGTGGTTTCTTGAACCAATATTAATATGATTAAATCCAGGTAAAAATTGATTGGATTGATTGGATTGATTATATAGCAGTGATACCTATATAATTAAGCGAATAAAACGAAAATGCCCAAGACACGAACTCAAAACAAGCGATTTGATAAAGAAACGACCAAGGCATTGGAATTACAAAACATGTATGATATTGTATCGTCGTTGTCTGGTTTGTGTGGCGAAAAAAATAAACATTTGATTGATGAATTGGTAAGCAAGATAATGCGTTTGCGCGACTCGGAGATAAGTTGGATGGTAATGTACGATGAATTAGAAGAATTGTATGAGGCGCGTGGTGAAATGTTAAAAAGTGCGAAGTAAACGTCCATGTCAATCGTGCACCATGCAAGTGTTCTGTATGCGACAAGAAACGTGAAAAAGAATAAACTGATAACCAATATATGTATAGTTTGTATTTTTTATATGAACGAATGTGCTTACCATTCGTCAAACGCAACACGCTTCCAAGAACCAGGAGCAATGCATACGTACATATAATTATCGTCTTCACAAAGGTCTTCACAAAGGTCTTCACAAAGGTCTTCACAAAGGTCTTCACAAAGGTCTTCACAAATATAAAATTGATAACATGGAAAATAACCATTGTGCATGATGCAAAAAAATCAACAATAAATTTAATATGTATAATTTACCCCCCTCATCCAAATTGCACGGCGGACAGCCACGTCGGTTTGAATTTGAAACGAATCTATCTAACAATACATCTGCGTATAAAATACATAAAAAACAATGGACTAAACGTGTAAGAAAACATACGAATGACGTGATCAACGCAAGAATAAATGCTATAACCAGTGCTAGAGCTATCCGTAAGATGTTATTGTATGTATTAAAAGACACTGACTTTATATTTAATCTAGGCGACAACGACAGATGTGCAGGTGTATTATACATCTCGTGTGGCAAATTCATGCGCGAATCAATAAAATGTGATATACATATTGATTATCCTCGGTATCACAAATTGTTTATTTCTACTATTAAAAAGTACCGGCGACTGTATCGTCAATACATCCTTTTCAAATACAAGACAGCCACACAGTATATGTTATCAACTTGTCTCCCATGGGACACCATTGGAACGATTTTATCGTTTATGTGATCTACAAATAGTATGAAAAACTTCTTGGGTAACTTTCAAAAAAAGGACAAAAATAAAATGTCCATTTTTTCTTTTTAGGATAGAAAACTTTACAGAAAACACGCGATTTTTCCATTCAAAGCGTTCTGCTGGCATTGTGTAAAATCCATTGCAATTATGACTGCAACCTTTTTTAATATTTTCCAGAATAAAGTATTTAGGATATTTTTTTGTTAGTATAATATATTAACAATGCTAACAAAAAAATCTCCAAAAATATCTTATAAATTCAATTGTGAAATTTGTAAATACAAATGCAACAAACAAAGTGAGTATAATAAACATAATGCAACTGCTAAACATATAAATCTTACAAATCTAACAAAAAAATCTCAAGAAATCTCCACAGCATTTATATGCTGCTTTTGCGATAAAGAATACAAGTCTCGGGTGGGTCTATGGCAACATAAACAAAAATGCTGTCAAAATCAAGAATCAAGAGGGAATACACTGGATACTATCAAAGAAATTAGCGACAATACTCCTGACGTCCAATTATTGACACATACTATTCTGGAATTGGTGAAACAAAACAACGAGTTTAAACAACTTTTGGTTGAACAGAATAAACAAATGCTGGAAATGTCCGGCAATATGGGAAACAATAATAACAATACTACCAATAACAACAACCAGAAATTCAACCTCAACTTCTTCCTCAATAATACATGCAAAGATGCCATGAACATGTCGGACTTTATTGAGAATATGGATATTAATTTTGAAGATATTGAGAACATTGGAAAGAATGGGTATGTGACTGGAATGACGGATATGATACTTTCACGCATTAAAAACTTGGAT
>JGI20154J14316_10002892_pt1 | contig 14100 bp, 11 predicted proteins | sample COG_04_FD_14316 | JGI IMG/M metagenome (IMG submission 14316) | reverse complement strand
CATCTACGCTTACACGGCCTGGGCTCTTCGGAAAGTAAGGCCTAAGCCGATCCATCTGCGCTTTATTCAGCCAATAAAGATTGCGCATTCTATCCCCCATGATTTGGGGATTTAAATAACACAGACATAGCAGCAACAAGAAACTTAATGGGATCTGAGCCTAGAGAAATTGACCGATTTGAAAAGCCGGGTAAATCATAAAGGAGAGTGCGTTTTCAAGCCATTATAAAAGAAGTCACAGGCATACTCGGGGCCTAAAATTATACCTAGTATCCGGGTCTGATAAAAAGGCTAAACCAGCTTTTTCTTAAATGCAGCTATCACACTGAGGGTCACAAAGAAAACCGAAGCGACGCAAACGATTGATGGACCAGCGGGCGTATCAAAAATATACGCCGCCTTAAGGCCCACAAGCGCAGAAATAGCCCCAATTATACCAGCTATCATTACCATCGTCTCAGGCGTGCGGGCGAGATTGCGCGAAGCGGCAGCGGGTATAACTAACATCGCTACGATCAGCAAGGCGCCCACTACTTTAATGGCCACTGCGACAGTAACCCCCAATGATAGCGTCAGGATAAGCTTCTCACGGTTTGGGTTCAAACCGCTAGCATAGGCTAGTTCCTCATTTAATGTTGTGATCAAAAGTGGAGCCCAACGCCAAGCGATAAGTGCGATAACCAGCAAGGCCCCCCCCCATATTATTGCAATATCAAAGCGAGAGACCGCAAGTATATCCCCAAATAGATACGCCATAAGATCAATACGAATACCCGAAAGGAATGAAACGACGACCAAACCAACGGCCAGCGATGAATGCGCCAAGACACCCAGAACCGTATCCATAGCGTACCCACGCCCAGACAGTTGTGTCGCTATCCAAGCCATAATAAGAGCCACAAACAGCGCCCCAGCAAAAATTGAAATATCTAACGCCAAGGCCATAGCCACACCAAGGATCGCGGCATGGGCGGTGGCTTCGCCGAAATATGCCATCCGACGCCAAACAACGAAACAGCCAAGCGGAGCTGCAGCCACGGCAACACCAATGCCTGCGAGCGCAGCACGCGCCATAAAATCATCTAGCATTATTCTGCAGCCTCAGGGGTATTTAAGTTATGGTTGTGATTATGGTCATGAACATGATCGTGATCATGTCGATACAATGCCAAAGCGCCGCCGGTACCGGCCCCAAACAGCTCTCTATATTCGGGTGCAGAGGCAACGGCAGCCGGGGTGCCTGCGCAACAAACATGGCCGTTAAGGCATATGACCCGATCCGCCGCGCTCATCACGACATGCAAGTCATGGCTAATCATAAGCACAGCGCACCCTGTATCGCGCCGCACGGCCTCTATTTGGCGGTAAAACGCTGCAGACCCCGGTTGATCAAGACCTTGGGTGGCCTCATCCAACAAGAGAATTTCTGGACGCTTTATCAAAGCTCCCGCAAGGAGCACACGCTGAAACTGACCACCGGACAGTTCGGACATTTGACACTTTAGCAAATGAGGCACGCCGGCTGTCTCTAAAGCCGGGATGCAAAGTTTTCTGTCTACATTTCCAGTGAGCCGCATAAAGCGCTCGACGGTGATCGGCAGCGTTGAGTCAAAATTAAGGCGCTGAGGAACATATCCGATTTTCAATCGAGGTTTGAGTTTCACCGAGCCCTTGGCAGGCTGCCTGGCCCCAATGATCGCCTTTAAAAGACTGGTTTTACCCGATCCGTTAGGGCCAACAACAGTCACGATCTCACCCAGTTCAATCTCGAGATCAACCGCGCGTAACACCGTATTAGCACCGTAGCTGACGCTCAAATTTTCAACAGAAACTAACTGCATTAGTTTTCTATTTCTGCGCAGGACTGACACAACCCTTTCGCCTCAACAATAGTCTGTTCGATTTTAAAGCCCGAAGCGTCTGCATTGGCTGAAAGATCAAAATCGGATGAGGATGATTGCGTTTCAGCCACTATGTCACACTGACGGCAAATCATAAAAGCTGGTGAATGGACGGTGCCTGGAAGCGCGCAAGCCACAAATGCATTGAGCCTTTCTATCTTATGCGCAAACCCATTCTCAACAAGAAAATCGAGTGCGCGATAAGCAACCGGCGGCTGAGAATTAAACCCGGCCTCACGCAATAAATCAAGTATGTCATAGGCCCCAAGCGCACGGTGTTCCTGAAGAAGCAATTCCAACACTTTGCGCCGCGCCGGGGTCAACTTAAGCTTGCGTTCATGGCAATGCTCTTCCGCGTTTAGCATCGCTTTATTCAAACAAGCGTCGTGATTATGTTGTTCAAAGGCAATCGAAACTGGATTTTCTTCAGACAAACCTTTTCTCCTATTGAAATAATATAACATACTAACTATACACCACCTTGTAATGTTATAACGTGGAGATATAGATGTCAAGAAAACTAAGCTCAGTGTTCGCAACTGCTGCTTTAATGAGCAGCACAGCGTTGGCTGATGTGCCAAATGTGGTGGTTGATATTGCGCCAGTACATTCATTAGTTGCCCGGGTCATGCAAGATGTAGGAGCACCAGACCTTATCATCAGATCAGGTGCGTCGCCACATGACTATAGACTGCGCCCTTCCGAGGCTAAAGCCCTTCAAGATGCAAATTTGGTCATTTGGATGGGCAAAGAGCTTACACCGTGGATGGAGGATGCAGTGAAGACCCTCTCCACAGAGGCTGCCATATTGACGCTTCTTGAAAAGGACGAAACTACGCTCCTTGAATTCAGGGAAAGCGTCCTTTTCGAAGAGCACGACCATGACGACCACAGCGACAAAGAACATGCCGAAACAGAAGACCAAGACCACGATGACCATGACGACCACAGCGACAAAGAACATGCCGAAACAGAAGACCAAGACCACGATGAGCACGCGCATGGGGCACATGATCCTCACGCCTGGCTTTCACCAGAAAATGCCAAAATTTGGCTGAACCTGATTGCAGCTCAGCTTTCAACTGCGGATCCAGACAATGCGAGCACCTATTTCGTTAATGCCGCAGCTGCGATGACAGAGATTGATACACTCATGGCAGATGTCAGTACCATGCTTGATCCAGTCAGAGGCAATAGTTTCATTGTTTTCCACGATGCTTATCAATATTTTGAAACGGTCTTTGAATTTCCGGCCTCGGGCGCAATCTCACTTGGTGACGCAACCGATCCAAGCCCGGCGCGCATTGCTAGAGTTCAAGGTAGAATTCAGGAACAAAAAATACAATGCGTGCTTGCGGAGCCGCAGTTCAAGAAGGGGCTTGTCGTAACAGTTCTTGAGGGAACAGATGCAAAAACAAGCATTATTGACCCGCTCGGAGTCGCACTGGAGCCGGGTCCAGCACTATATCCACAGCTGATCCGCAACATGGCGAAAACTTTGGTCGATTGTTTTTAAGACCCGCTTGCACCAACCAAAAGACCTTAGCCTCCAGCCCTGTTAAGGGTGCTGAGGTTAAGGTTTTGGCGCAATTTACGTGTCTGTACTCAGGAAAATGTCCGGCGAAAGTAGCCTGTGCATATCAGGGTCATGTTTCATCTAAACCCGCGTAAACTGGGCTCAAAACAATCGAATATAACCCGCAATAGGACCGGTGCCAGCGCCACAAATGCTGGAACAAGATTTGGGTGTTCGTCGATAATGAAGTCGCTGACTGACCAGTGCCTCGAAATCAACAAGATTTCGGAGCATGCACATTGTCTTAAAGGCCACCGTAATGAATTTTTTAAAGATAAAAAACATCAGTGATGCGTTCTGAACGACAGCACGAACGCAAAAGGGCATGCCGTGCCGCCACGACTGAACGATCGATTGAGCGTAAGTGTCCATCGGCCATGTCAGTGCCTAAGCTGGGCCAAAATGTTGGACAAAAACCTGCCAGACGACAAATTATGAGTAAACAATATTGACCATAGCCTGAATGGTTATGCGAATTCCTTTCAAAAAATAAAATCTCTTCAGCCAGACAGCCGCCGCGCACCAATACTAGAAAAGCCAATACAGCTTAAACCTCAAACCCCACTCTCAATGATGCGCCAATGGATTAAGACGCCATTATGTCAATCATTTGGAATAACCGGGCAGCCCCAATCCAGTGCCTTTGGCAGTCGGTCCCGGCAGACCCAAACCAGAGCCTTTTGCCGAACTTTCAGGTTTCAACACCACGGCATAGAACGCAAGGCCAATGACCAACGCACCTATTGCACCTAGAGCTATTATTTTACCCATTTGCTTCCTCAAAAATAGTGGATTATGCCCATGATTAATTACTTTGATTTCGTCTCGGTTTTTTGATTGGGCGTTGAGCCTGCCCCAAACTTATTTGAGGAATTGGCTTTAGGCCCGCGCGGTTCTTCTGATTTGCTTGCGGCCCCCTGCCCCATTTTATTTCCAAACTTGGTGTTACGGACAGCTTTGGTTTTACTATTATGGTCAATACTCTTAGTGTTTTCACGCTCCAAACTGGCAATATCAGAGTTGTCAGTTAAACCGTAACGGCCCTTTTTCACCGTTGCTTCCCACACCGATATTGCGTTTCCCAACTGGTCTTTTTCAGCTCCTCACGCTTAGCCTCATAGCGTTCTTTTACCTTTCTTATGCGCTTGTTTATATGCTCTTGATCGTATTCAGATAGCCGTTCCAAACGCTCAAAATTACCACCACCATTTTTATCCACCCTAGTATCAGCGCGTATCACTGAATAATCACTTGATAAGTCCAATTTAGTTTGTTGCTGCCCCTTCATCGCCAGCAGTGATTTTCAGCCAAAAATTGACGAAATTAAAACAAAATCAGTATGGCCTTCCAACATTAATTCACGTGCCAGATCAACCACTGCGGGATCCGTATATTTGGAAACGTCTCCAAAGCTAATTTTATTTTGAATGTCCGGCTTTTCGAAAACTCTATCGCGCCCGTCAAGATCAATACCATTTTTGAATTCAACTGTATTTCGCGTCGCCACATTTTGATCGTATTCAATTAAGGTTCTGGTAAAAACCTCCCACTCGCCAGCAGATGCAGTGGTAAAAATAAGCGACAAAAAAAAGGGCGCTACTATTTTTTGTATGATCGAAGTCCGCATTCACACCATTCCAATGTACACAGTAATATGCCCCAAGCAAATCGCCATCTCTATAACATGCCGGTGACCAGCATTTCGTTCAAGTTATTTCTTGATATTTCAATGTAAAACCTGATTGCCAATGATCAGATCAGATTGGTTATAAAAGTAAAGAGTTATGCAATGGATCTGCACAATTCCACACGGACTCTTCGCGAGTATTTACGCCGATGAACGAATAAACGATGGGCCACGGACGACTTAAAAACTCCACAAAGTTACGTTGCTTATGGACCCTATTAATTAACAAAAAGACCATCAGCTGCCCATGAATTAGATGCGCAGTTATTTCTGAATAAATTGGAATAAAGCGTCAATGTGACGACCTGAACTCAGGTTCGTACAAAGATAGCGACAAAAAATATTAAGAGCACTCAAAAAGTAATGTTTTGGCAGCTGCCTGAAGAAAGAGAAATGTTAAGACGCCCGCCATCCACTGATGCTCAACACTTTGTCACGAGAAATTTCCTCGCAAGTCAAGTATGGTGCATATCAATTGCCCCACCCTAAACCTAAGCGCCTGTTTGGTCTTGCGACGATTTATTTCTGGTCGCTTTCGAGCAATGTTTGCTATGAAGGAGAGAATGGATGGCAAAGAGATAGACACACGCGTTTTGGCGGGATGCAGTGCGCGTCGCGCTCAGTAGCGGTTTACCGCGGCTGCAGGTTTCACCAGATTTGGGTGTGGGGCTTTCGACGTTGAACAAATGGGTCCAGCGGCATCAGCAAGATGACCTGATGTCGGGGCCGCATGAAGGCGTTGAGAAAGAAACCAGCCGCCTTCGCAAGGAAGTCCAACTTTTGCGCGAGGAGAGGAAAGTGTTAAAAAAAAAGATGGCGATCCAGTGACCGTCAGGGCATTGCACAGCAATGTCCCGAGAGATTTATTTGCAGGCCGAAGCTGGTTAGATTTTCTTGCATCGACGCCTGGAAAGAAGTCTGGCCCGTGGAACTTCTCTGCCGTATCAGGCAGGTCACGTCTCGTGGGGTTCGTGCTTGGCGGATACGTCCAATGCGCCAACGACAACGCGATGATATGGTGCTGTTGGCCCATATCCGTGAGCAGCACCGCCTGAGCCTGCAAAGCTATAGCAGGCCATGCATGACTGAGGAGTTGCAGGAACCGGGACGGAAGATTGGGCACTGTCGCATCGGTCGTTTGATGCGTGAGAACGACATTAAGATCGTCAGAACACAACAATATAAAGCCACGACTGACAGCAACCACACGTTCAACATCATGCCCAACCTGCTGGATCAAGATTTCTCTGCAGACGGACCAAACCAAAAGTGGGCTGGCGACATATCCTATATCTGGACCAGTGAAGGCTGGCCGTACTTGGCCGTCATTATTGATCTGTGCTCACGGCGGGTCATCGGCTGGGCCCTTCTCGGGCATGCTGCGCAAAACCTGCTGGGCGGTGGTCAGAAACCGCATGCAGCAGAATTTGGCGATCCGCGCGTTGGACATGGAGGTGGCACTAAGGCAACCACCCGAAGGCTGCATTCATCATACTGACCGCGGGTCGCAATATTGTTCAGGCGACCATCAAAAGCAGTTATCCAAGCATGGGTTCAAGGTCTCGATGAGCGGCAAAGGCAAATGCTATGATAATTCCATGGTTGAGACGTTCTTCAAATGCATCAAGGCAGAGCTGATCTGGCGTAACCGTTGGGAAACAAGGCGGCAAGCTAAAGGCGCAATTTTCAAATACATCAGTCGGTTTTCTAACCCACGTCGCCACCATTCATCGTTGGGTGGCAAAAGTCCCTTGGCATTCGAACAAAAGGCCACATCAATGATGTTGATAGACCGGGACCCAAGCCCGACAAGAACAGTGACCGCCAAGTGCTAATGCCATTCCCCCCAATTGAGAAAGGATCAGTTTCTAGCCCATCTGCCAATCAGCAATAAGCGCGAGTTTTGAGCGACAGAGGCTCAATCAGGGTCGTTCAGCCATACATGCTCTGTTAGGTATCAACCGCACTTACCGACAAACTGCACCTATACGATTGGCAGAAAGCTGAGCTACGGCCAAGCCTGTTCTCTGATCGAGATTTCGTTTAAATTTAAGTGCCCGCCCAAAAAAAATACGGATAGAGATCCTCTCATGATGTACCGCATTATTGGAAACGAAACGACCGTATCCGCAATAATGTCAACGCAGGCCGCTGGCCACTGCCCCTAAAAGTGCATTGATATGGACTTGGCTGGTTTGGCCAATGGCGGAGCAAATTTAGTCAGGTCAATGCCTTTCACAGCCACTTTATACTCTTCGATAGTTGGCGTTCTGCCAAGAATAGCCGAGAGCACCACAACTGGAGTTGATGCAAGAAGAGATTCACCTTTCTTGCCATCGGTATCCTCGACCACCCGACCTTGAAACAGCCGTGTAGATGTGGCCAAAACTGTATCGCCTTTTGCGGCTTTTTCTTGATTTCCCATGCATAAGTTGCAACCAGGCCGCTCAAGATACAAAATATTTTCGTATTCAACCCGCGCAGAAACTTTTGGCGCATTATCATCGAATTCAAACCCGGAGTATTTCTGCAAAACAGCCCAGTCGCCTTCAGCTTTTAATTCATCAATGATGTTATAGGTTGGCGCAGCAACAACCAAAGGCGCCTTAAATTTAACGTGTCCAAGTTTCTTTTCCAAATTCTTAAGCATTTGCGCAACGATCTTCACATCACCTTTGTGGACCATACAAGATCCAACAAAACCCAAGTCTACCTTTTTCTCCGCACGGTAGAACGAAATAGGTCTGATCGTATCATGAGTATAACGCTTAGACACATCTGCATTATTAACATCCGGATCTGCAATCATAGGCTCATCAATCTGATCCAAATCCACGACGACTTCGGCAAAATATTCGGCATTTTCATCTGGGGTCAACGCGCTTTTTTCGCCCGATCTAATTTCTGCAATTCTCTTGGCCGCAATGTCGATCAGGCCTTTTAGCGTCTGGTTGTCATTCTCCATGCCTTTGTCGATCATGATTTTAATGCGCGATTGAGCAATCTCGAGGGATTCAACTAAAGTGTCATCCTGAGAAATACAGATGGACGCTTTGGCTTTCATCTCAGCGCTCCAGTCTGTGAAAGTGAACGCCTGATCGGCAAGTAAGGTGCCAATGTGAACCTCAATAACCCGTCCCTGAAAAACGTTATCGCCAAATTGCTTCAACATTTGCGCCTGCGTAGCATGGACAACATCACGAAAATCCATGTGGTCCTGCATGCTGCCTTTGAAGGTCACTTTTACGGATTCAGGGATAACCATCGTCGCTTCACCTGTTGCCAGAGCCAGCGCAACTGTTCCAGAATCCGCCCCAAACGCAACGCCCTTTGACATTCGTGTATGCGAGTCGCCGCCAATAATAATCGCCCAATCATCCACCGTAAGATCATTCAAAACCTTGTGAACCACATCCGTCATGGCATGATAAACACCCTTTGGGTCCCTAGCTGTTATCAGTCCAAATTTATGCATGAATTTCATTAGCTTAGGAGTGTTCGCCTGTGCTTTCAAATCCCAAACTGATGCCGTATGGCACCCCGATTGGTAGGCTCCGTCAACGGTTGGTGAAATCACCGTAGCCGCCATAGATTCCAGCTCTTGTGACGTCATCAAGCCGGTCGTGTCTTGCGAGCCAACAATATTCACCAGCACCCTGACATCTGATCCAGCGTGCAAAAAACTTCGAGACGTCACTCCAACTGCATTTTTATTAAAGATTTTTTCAACGGCAGTAAGCCCCTGCCCCGCATGAGAAATTTCTTTTGAAGGTGCAAAAGCGGATTTCAATTCAATCCCCAGAGTTTCAGCCGCAAAGTTCTGCAGCTTTTTACCAAAGACAATTGCATAAGACCCACCGGCTTTGATGAACTCGACCTTTTGGGGGGTAAATGACGAAGAAACATCAACAAGTTCACGACCTGTGACCTCATCATAAAGTTTTTTATCCTTAGTGTTGATGGTTAGGACACTGCCTGTCTCGACAGAATAGGCCTGCTCAAGAATAGGGTTTTCATCGTTATTCAAAATAGGGCTGCCGTCTTCGTCCAGTTTCTTGATCCAATTTTTCAGATCAATCCCAATGCCGCCAGTGACACCCACAGTGGTTAAGAAAATCGGTGATATTCCATTTGTTCCAGCAACTATCGGGGCATTATTGACAAAGGGAATATACGGGCTGACCGGATGCCCTGTCCACAAAGCCACGTTGTTCACTCCCGACATCCGCGACGAACCCACACCCATTGTGCCCTTCTCCGCAATTAGCATTACGCGCTTGTCAGGATGTTGTTTTTGCAGTTCTCGAATTTCACCCTGTGCTTTTTCAGAGATCAGGCACTTGCCATGCAGCTCCCTATCGGCCCGAGAATGCGCTTGGTTTCCAGGCGACAACAAATCGGTGGAAATATCGCCTTCAGCAGCTATGAAAGTTACAACTTTGATTTCGGTCTCGATGTCGGGAAGTTTTGTAAAAAACTCCGCAACTGCATAGCTTTCCAGAATACCCTGCACGATTTCATTTCCCGCAGCATAAGCCGCTTTCAGCCGATCTAGATCAGCATCATAAAGAAAGACTTGCGTTTTAAGGACTGCAGCTGCTTGTTTTGCGATGGACACCTTATCGCCTAACGCAAGATCCAATAGGACCGCGACAGAGGGTCCACCTTTCATATGGGACAAGAGTTCAAAGGCAAAAGTTGGAGAAATCTCTTTTATTTCATGGGTTCCAACTATGATCTCTTTCAAAAATTCGGCTTTTACACCCGCTGCGTTGGTTGTACCGGGCAGTGTATTAAAAATAAAATATTCGAGTGACTTTTCTCTGTGTTCGTTTGTCACATCTTTAATTTGTGCGATGATCTCAAGTCCAAGTTCGCTGTCTTCAATCGGTTTCGGGCTCAGTCCCTGTTCTTTTCGGTCTTTAATTTCATCTAAATAGGCTGTGAAAAAACTCATGGCGACCTCGACAATTAGGTGTTTGATTGAACGGGACCGCCGGTGTACTGGGTGCCAGCCTGGGCGGTCATTGAATTTGTATGCATCTGTATACAACTAATGGAGAGCTCGCAAGGTTTTGGAGCGCGGCATGATGCCCCTACTTCAACTTAATCCACGGCTATCTGAAATGCGACATAGATTTGAGCGGCGCATTCTGGCGCAACGCCCTTGTTCAGGAGCTTTGGCACTTATACCCGTACCGGACTGCAGGTGAATTTCATAAACCAAAATCTGGTTTTCTGTGATATTTATAAATACATCAGTTCGCTTTGGGCCGGCACCGAGCATGTCTGAAATTCAGCGCCCCAGCCCAGCAAAATTGATTAGCGATTGGGCGACGTTTTCAATGACACCCATTCTTCTTCCTAGATCGCAAATGTCTCGAAAGGATTTTCCCTTAGGGCGAATAAAGACAATAAATTATTGGATCCTTGCACTACCTTTTAAAGTTCCAGCACACAGCCAGCAAACCCACTGGTGCGTCCAGTATGAACAACTCAATGCTATCGGCCATTGTTTTGCAAATGTGCCAGTCAAGTCCAGCGGGGGGGCGCGTAAAAAAACACGGCCATGAAGTTTGGTTTAAACTATCTTTCTTCATGGTATTTTACAAAAAAATCCTGTGATAATTTAAAATCTCGAACCAACTCAGCTATATTTATAATTTTACCACTTTACATACATAAAAAATTTATTTTTACCTTAATTGTGGTGGGTATTTTTAAGGAAAGCCTGTGGTGAATTTTTTCGAATGCCTAATTGTTTATATCAGTTTGGACCTCAAAACTAAGTCGTTGGTTCAGGAGGCTATTGGAAAAACAGCGAAAATTGAGACAATATCACTAGCAGATTTTTCTGAACTGGATTTAGCCAAATTAAACAATGGCGGTCTTCTTATTTTTCCAATCAATCACAAAGACGACCTCATACATTATTGGGATGCACTAAAGAAACATAATAAAAATACTCTTTTATTCCGCAAGTTATTGTTGGTAAAAAATGCTGAGGTCGCAATTAGCCTGAAATTTGATAATAGTTTTGATTTATTGGTGTGCGAAGAGTGGGCCTCGGCCAGCACATTACTATCAAAGGCAATATCAGAACAAGAGGCCAGAACCCACAATCAGGCTTTCAAGGCATTTCTAGAACACTCTGTTGACGGATATTGGGTTTGGGATATTATCCGAAATCAAATTGAGTGGTCCAAGCGGACTAGCGAAATTGTAGGAGTCGCTGAAAGTAAATCCCCAAAAAATATTGAAGCGTTTGTTGATTTAATAGACCCACTAGATAGAGATCGAGTAGAGCAGGCTATTAATAGCCACTTCGCTTTTAAAATTCCTTACAGGAACGTAGAGATGCGTTTAAAAGGCGAAAATGGCACCTACAGGCATTTTATGGCAAATGGAACTGCACTTCGAAACAAAGAAGGCACGCCTGTTTTGTTTGTGGGAAGCCTGACCGACCGTACTTTGATGCAAAAAGTCGAGCAACGTTTAGAGGATACCGAGAAACGGTTTACGGTTCTTTTTCACCAAATGAATGATGCAGCACTTTTAGCAGATATAGACACTGGTCTTATTTTAGAAGCAAACCAACCCGCAGAGCGCCTTTGGGGAAAACCTATTTCTGAGCTGGTTGGATTGCATCAATCAGAACTTCATCCCCCCGTTTTAAGCGAAGAGTCGAAGCTCGCATTCGCTGATCATATCAAAGCACTAATGCAAAACAAACGTGACACAATCTATGTTCCCATCTTGCGCGTTGACGGTGTTGAAGTGCCAGCAGAGATCAGCTCAAGCCTTATCGAACTTGAAGGGAAAACCAGAATTCTTGGGGTTTTTCGCGATATTTCTGACCGCGTTCAACTAGAGAGAGATATAAGAGAACGCGACGCGCAGCTCCAATTGTCATCACATATGGCGTCGATGGGAACATTAGCAGCCGGCGTAGCGCATGAAATCAACAATCCGTTAACTTATGTGCTTGGAAACTTAGAAATTCTTAAGACATCGATAAAAAAGCTAGACATCTACAACAAAGAAATAGAAGAAATTATCTCGTCAGCTATTACGGGCAGCCAATTGGTAAAAGAAATAGTAACAGATCTAAAAGCCCTAAGCCAAAGTGATGAAAGCCAAACCTCCTGCGATCCCTGCGAAGTCATCAGAATAGCGTCTAGGGTCGCGATGTCGGATCTTAGACATAGTTCTAGCTTGATTATGGATCTATCTCAGGTACCACAAGTAGCATTATCTTCCGCCAGATTATCACAAATAATTTTAAATATTTTGAGTAATTCTGCCAGAGCATTTAAAAAATACGATAGCAAGTTAAACGAGATAAAAATAAGTGTTGAGACAAATGCCAGTGACGCAAAAATAGTTATTTCAGACAATGGTGAGGGGATAAATTTTGAGGATCTAAAGCGGATTTGGGAGCCCTTTTTCACGAAAAGAACTAAAAGTGGTGGTACGGGCCTTGGGCTATCGATCTGTCGTCGAATTTTGAATGAGGTCAAAGGATCCATTGAAATCGAATCTGAGTTGGGAAAGTACACGCGGGTCACAATTTTAATACCCTTTGCGAAGCAAATTTCTTCTAACTCAGAAGAATTTCAAACTACAGAAAGTATGTTAGAGACTTTAAATCATACCCCAGCAATAATGGTCGTTGATGATGATAAATTAGTTTTAAAACTTATTACAAAAATGCTGGAAGAGGTTTTTCTGGTCAGTAGTTACTTAGATGCCAGAATGGCTCTCACTGCATATAAAAAGGGAGAGAAACCAGACATTATTCTAAGCGATATTATGATGCCTGATATGGATGGAAACGAATTTTACGACTCCATGTGCGCTCAAGGATTCAACAGGGATCAATTTTTATTTATGACGGGGGGCGCTGTAACAGAAGGTGCGATGGCTTTTGAAAAGCTTATGGCGGGGACAAACAGCTTGGTGACCAAGCCGTTTCAAAAAGACAAACTTAGACAAGCCATTTTCAATCGTGTTACGTCGTTGATCGCAGCTGAAAATATCAAGAAAACCACAGACATAGATAATCTAAATACCCAGAACGATCTCACCCCTTCAATGGTAGCTGAGCTCGAAAACCTTCTCAGTCGCGATGCTCTTAAGGAGCAATATAGAAAATTAGATCAACAGATTAGTGATTTTTTCATTCAGGCCAAACATCTAAATGCCAAAGACCTTGCATCCCTAGCGCATAAGGTTGCCGGTGGTGCTGCTATGCTAGGAGCTGAAAACTTTGCGAAGAGCCTGCGAGATGTCCAAAAAGCCGCTATGCAGAAAGATGAATATAAACTTGATAAGTTTTTGACAGATGCAAGAAAGACGGCAAATTCATTGAAGCACTCTATTTCAGAATACTAAAACTGGTGATTTCCCGAAAAACTTGTGTGATAGATTCAACCGATCACCGCAACACTTTTTCTAACCTATGTAATGGCAACAAAAAGCCTAGGGCTATTCATGGCGGATGTTTAGGTGATTTGCGGCTTTATCCAGTTGTTCCTGCCAGTGATTTGACAGACAGGATCCCTTTGAAAAGTATTTCCGTAACAGGTCGCAAATTTTTTTTGGGTTAAAAAAACTTCATTTGATCTGACACTGTTATCATTCTGCGTATGTCTGATCTACATGCTGTCAGATGCGCTTATGGCAGGTATATTTTTTCTCCCACCAAATGTGGCGCCTCTCGGAACGTTTACATAGCCGTTTTGCCGATGCAGTGCATTCCAAAATAGTGATGTGGTCTGGAAAATTGGGACAGCGTGTTAAGATGTATCCACCACCAAAGAATGGACACAAAGATGGCAAAGAGAGGTGGTCTTGTTTGTTCGACCACTTTGCAGCCCGTTTAAGGTAGATCAGGGTTTCATTTTAGGCTGCTAATCTCATTGGTGCTGTTTTGC
>JGI20154J14316_10002891_pt1 | contig 14104 bp, 11 predicted proteins | sample COG_04_FD_14316 | JGI IMG/M metagenome (IMG submission 14316) | reverse complement strand
ATGGACAAGATGGAGATGATATAATCTATGGACAAGATGGAGATGATATAATCTATGGACAAGATGGAGATGATATAATCTATGGTGGTTCAGACAATGATATAATCTATAGAGAACCATATCCAGAACCAACAAGTATAACGATGACAGCAATATCAGAAAAATTAACACATTTTTATTTTAAAGTTTGTTTATATAATTAATAATTATATTAAACAATCAAATTTAATATAATTATTAATTATAATGAATAACATAATTAATAATTATAATATTAAACAGACAAATATAATAAATGATAAAAAAAACGATAATTTTATAAATAACTCAATAAAAAAAATCTATATTATTAATTTAAATACGGATAGATTGAGAGAAAATTATATTAAAATACTTATGAAAAAATTAAATATAAATTACACATTAGTAACAGTAAAAAAACCATCACTAAAAATATATAATAATGTAATTAAATTATCCAAACCGTTGTCCAAAAAAATGACATTCGGAGAAGTCGGTTGTTATTTAAGTCATTTGTGGTGTTTACAAGATATAATAAAAAATAATTATACTGATGCAATTATTTTTGAAGATGATATAATAGTTCATAAGGATTTTCTCTCTTTATTAAAAAAATATATAACAAAAAATAATGAAACTGAAAATGAAATACCATATGATTTTTTGATGTTAGGAGCCGCAGATCACGGATTTAATAAAGGAAATAAAGAATTAATAAAAGATAATATATATATTCCGAAGCATCATGTAATAATGGGAACACACGCGATTTATTATTCGCTACATGGAGCAAAAACAATATTCGATTATAGATTAAAGTATCCAGTATATTTTGATAAAAATTTAAAAGAATTATTTACATTTTTTAAAAAAGATAGAACAGGTGTATGTTATCCGAATTTATTTACGGTAGAAAATAGTACAACGAATATGAATCATCAATTTGGTATATCAAAATACAAATATAATGATTATTATTATAATGAATGTTATGATAATTTTAATTTTCTAGATTATCATTTTATTTATTTAGATTTATTTCCGAAATATATGTTGGAATCGGCGATTCAAATACTTTCGTCAAGCGAATTAATCCGGGTTTTATTAATGAATTATTTTAATAATGATGAAGAATTAACCAAATTTCATTATAAAAAATTGGATATAGATTATTTTTCGTTAGAAGAGTATAAAGAATTATTAGAAATCGCAAAAGATCCATTTACACAGTTATACTATACAGGGGGGGTTAGGGTGTCTCCCCCTAAAGGAATAACAAGTGGAAGGTTACTATTAGATAAAATATCAAGAGAAAGTACATTAGTCGGGAAGGTGTCCCCCCTATTTTCCAAATATTCTTTAGATTTCTCTCTTCAAAACGAAAAAATAAGCTATAAAATAGAGAATGAATTTCCCTTGACAAAAAAATATGTAGCACACTTGCATTGCTTTAATATAAATGATTTTTTCAAAATTTATGGGAAATATATAAAGAGAATAGAAAAATATATGGATATTATAGTAACTAGGGGGGCACCCCCTAACCCCCGAGCTAGTAATTGTGAGGTAGGATGTAGACCCCATACAATTCTTGAAGTAGAAAATTGTGGTTTTGATATAGGAAGTAAGTTTGTTGTAATAGATTATTTGAAAACGCTAGAAAAAACAGGAAAGATAGCAAATATGCCAACATATATATTATTTTTGCACAGTAAGACGTGTGAATATACCCGAAATATATATTTTAATTCATTAATAAATAATTTAGAATATATGATAGAAAACATAGAGAAGAGAGAAAGAACTAATACAGAAAATCCGGATATTGGAGGGTTTTTCCCTCCAACGATACATAAAGGAGATGATATACCAATCATATATAATCAAAAATATTTAGCAAAAGAAGTATTACATAAATGTTTATATGCAGAACCAACATTTAATAAATTATATTTAGAAGAATTAATCGAATATTTTGAATTACCTAAAAATAATATAACACTATTTCCATCCGGGAATTGCTATTTTTTGCATATAGATATGGCGTTAAGGCTATTTTCTGATTTAAAATTATATAATATTTTAAATTATAAAGAAAATGAAAATCCGGTTAAATGTTTTGATTATAATTGGGTAAAGACATATTATAATATTTCATATGACGAAATAGAATTTATATATGAAGCGTATATAAAATTCGGATTAAATGGGAATAGCTTACAAGTAGAAGAGAGAAAGAATAATATGCGATTTGCTGATGGAATGATAGAAGACGTGTTTGAACGAATAGTGTTTCAAATGATTACATCTCTCGGTAAAGAAATAGTAATTTTAGATAATGGGAAAAATCATATGCAGATAAGAGACTTATCAGAAAAAATAAACAAACTTTTTAAAAACAAACTTTTAAAAAAAGTTTAATCAAAACAATGTTTAAAGAAAATATTTTGTTTACTAGGATAAATAATTTTATATGATAAATATATATATGAGCTCATTAAAAATTGGGGTAATAGGATTAGGTTTTGTAGGTTCATCTATACAAAAAAGTCTAGAATTAAAAAAAAAATGTAAAATAAAAGGGTATGATAAATATAAAGAATCAGATGCATATATATCGACAATCGATTCTGATATTATATTTTTAGCATTACCTACTCTATTTGATGAGCAAAAAAATGAATATGACAAATCATGTATTATTGAAGTTTGTAATGATTTGGTTAGAGATAATTATGAAGGATTAGTAGTAATAAAAAGTACGGTAGAACCCAAAACTACTGATAATTTATGTAAATTATTTCCAACTCTAAAATTAATTCATAATCCCGAATTTTTAACTGCTGCAACTGCGTTCGAAGATTTTCATAATCAAAAGCATATTGTGTTAGGTAAATCGTCTAATGTGTCAGATAATGATATGATTTTATTAAAAGAATTTTATAAGGAATATTATCCAGATGCGGAAATATCATTATGTACGAGTATAGAATCAGAATCAATGAAATCATTTGTAAATTGTTTTTATGCGGTAAAAATTCAGTTTTTCAATGAATTATATGCGTTATGTCAAAAAACTGGAAGTAACTATAATATGGTAAAAGAGTTGATGTTAAAGAATGGTTGGATAAACCCGATACATACCGATGTTCCGGGAATAGATGGTCAAGTAAGTTATGGCGGATATTGTTTTCCAAAAGATACAAATGCCCTATTAGAATTTATGAAATCGGAAGATACTCCATGTGAAGTATTAGAAGCAACAGTATCTGAACGTAATAAGATGCGTCAAGATCATGCGAATGTAAAGAAACTTTTAAAGTAACTTTTAAGAAAAGTTACATCAAAAAAAACTTTAAAAAAGTTACATCAAAATAGCTTTTAATAAAAGTTTATTTCTATAATATTATAGAATGAAAAATTTTGTAAAAATTAATATATAAGAGAGATATATGAGTAATCAAATAGTGAACTCACAGGGTGAAATTTTTAATGGTCTATATATAGATACTATATTTATGACCACAGATTCAAATGATACATATTTTTCTGATGTAGACACTACTATGAGTCATGTTAGCACACATCTTTTACGAGATTCAACCACACCAATTAATAATGGAATAAAATTTACAGTTCAATTGACCAATGGAACAGGCTCAACCATAACATTTAGTGACCATAATAAATATCGACTTGTAATATGTACACGATATATTAACTACGAATCAATAACTGGTAACGACCAGGCTGGAGATGTTTATATTACATTAACATCTGGTTCAGTAGATAGTTCATCATCAATCTATTTAGGATTTGCCGAGCAAGGCGTTTCATTATTCTCTCCACAAACATGGAGTGGAGTAGGTCATAATAGTGGAGTAAATACAGAAACATATATTCCTGATCAATATGCAAGTGGATCAACAAATGCCATAATTGCTACAGATTATGGCTTATACAACTCAACTGTTGATGGATCTTGGAATCCTACAATGAAAGTTGGTGATAACCAGGTATTATCATCTGATTATTATAATAAAATACGAATTCCTACATTTTGTATAGATAGCGTTGGTGGATATACATCACAGAGTGGCACCAGCACCACCGGTGCTGCTACTTCTGGAGGATATACATTAGATTCTAACAATTTGCATGGTTCTACTACGCCAAGTATAACTTATACAGATGGTGATTGGAATATTAAATTCTCCGACGCATTATTTGGATCAGCAGTAGGAGATCCACACATTACAACATTTAATGGAGAACATTATGAGTTTGATTATTTGGGCGCGTTTAGATTATTCGAAAATTCGACAGATGAAAATAATATAGTTATAAATGGATTATCAGAAAAAGGTCAGGGTAGATGGAAAACACTGCAATATATACAAAAACTTTATATTCAAAATAATAACAAATATATATTAATTGATATGGGATTTAGAGGAACTCCAGTTAAAGTATTAGAAAGCAATGGAATAGAATATAATGAAGAGCAATTATATTTCAATAAAGATGCAAGAAGATATAGTTTTGATAGTAAGTATTCAACTATAGATTTAGATGAGCCAGAAACGGACAATTTACCGGCATTAATTAGAAATGAAATATGTTTTTCAATAAAGGACGATAAAGATAATGATATATTTAATATTTCATTACAAAATGTAAATGAATATAATTTACAACCGTGTAGATTAATTATTTCAAATATACAGAAAGATTTAATAACCAAATCAAGGGGTGCTTTAGTTCATAGAAAATATGCTCCAGTATCAAAATTAGATAATATAAAAAATTTAGAAGCATTAGAAAACCCATCTATAGAAGATTTATATAATATACCAGAATTAGAAATAGATCCAAAATTAAAAAATATTCAATGGCAATAGATAGAAATATAATAATAAGAATTTGGTGTGATTATTATTATAAGATTATATAATATAGAATATGTCAACAAGTAATCTGCGAATTTTAGTTACAGGAGGTGCCGGATTTATTGGTTCAAATATAGTAGAAACACTTTTAAAACAAAAAGTAAAACATGTACGAATTTTAGACAATCTAGCAACTGGTAAAATGGAAAATATTCAGTTTTTATTAGATAAATACGATAATTTAGAATTTATGTATGGGGATATAGCAAATTTAGAAAATTGTAGAAAGGCAGTAAAGGGAATTGATGTAATAACAAATCAAGCAGCATTAGGATCAGTACCTAGATCTGTCGCTGATCCATTATCAAGTCATATAGCAAATGTAAATGGATTTTTAAATATATTAATAGCAGCAAAAGAAGAAGGTATTAAACGAATAGTATATGCATCGTCATCGAGCGTTTATGGCGATAGCCCAGTTCTACCAAAGGTTGAAGAAAATACTGGAAATGTATTATCGCCATATGCAGCGACAAAAGCAATAGATGAAATATATGCGCAAGTATTTACAAGATGTTACAATATGGAAATAATCGGATTACGATATTTTAATATTTTTGGTCCGAGACAAGATCCTAATGGTGCATATGCTGCAGTTATACCAAAATTTATTGATTTAATGAAGGCGGGAACACAACCGACGATTAATGGTGATGGAACTTTTTCTCGGGATTTTACTTATGTTGAGAATGCTGTCCAAGCAAATATTTTGGCTTTAACAACTGAAAATAAGGAATGTTTTGGAGAAGCGATGAACATTGGCGCGGGTGGGCAATTTACATTATTAGACCTAATTACAATTTTAAATAAAGAGTTAAAAACAGATATAGTGCCAATATTTGGACAGGAGAGAGCAGGTGATATACCACATTCAAACGCAGATATTTCGAAAGCACAAACAATGTTAAAATATGATCCTAAAATAAGTTTTGAAATGGGGATGAAAAAATATGTGGAATAAATCATCTATATTTTTTAAATAAAATTAATTCCTTTACATCTTTACTATAACGTCTTCCTATTTTTAGTTCTTTTAATATTAATGAATTTGTATTATGTTTTTTACAACAAATAATATATTCTAAAATATTACAATCATAATTAAGCTTTACATCAAATTTTAAGTTCAAATATTTTTTCACATTTGGAAAAATAACATCAATGCAATGAGTTGCATAAGATGACCATATTGGTTTAATTACACCAGCAATACCAATTTTTTCTAATATTTTTTGTGATATAAAATGAAACAAATAATATGTTGGATAAGATCGTGAATAAAATAATAAATTTTTATCATAATTCTCTTTTACAAATTGATAACAGCTAATATCACTACACGCATCCAAATCTTTTATATGATCTAATTCTGATTCCAAATGTAAAATTATTTCTTTTTTTTTATCAATAAATAAATTATCTATATAATTTTGCAGTTCTTCTTTTGTTTTATTTTCATTTATATTATGATCATTAAAAATATCATATGGATATTGATATCCTGAAAAAGAATAATGTGGTATTATTATTGAGATACAATCTTGTTTTAACAATGATTTTATATAATCTTGATAAATGACTTTTCTCTCTTTTTTTTTAATATATTGTAAAATAATTAGATCACAAGTTTGAACCAAATATTTATGTTCATCTATTAAATCATCATTGTTCGCATATTTATACCCTTCTATATAATCATATAAGGCTATACGATGGATATCATAATTATTATTAAATTGTTTCGAACTTAACAAATGATGACCTAATTCACCTCCATGACAATTAAAAAATATAACGCAAGTTTTTTTTTTCATTGTATATACTATACAATGAAAAAAGAAGAACAGCACATACACGATTTATTAAAAAACATTTCCATATTTTGGATTAATCTCGAACGTTCTGAAAGAAGACGAAATATAATGTTAGAAGAGTTTAAAAAGTATAATTTAATTCATACTCGTATTGAAGCAGTTGATGGTAACGATATAGATGTAGATGAATATAAAAAAAAATATACCATTGATGAAAAAATGAATAAATATGAAATTGCGTGTGCATTAAGTCATATGAAAGTAATTAAACATTGTTATGATCAAGGTTTAGAATATGCATTAATATTAGAAGACGATGCGAATTTTGATTACTTTCCCTATAAAACAGACACCTTGTTGGAACTTTTAGAAGAATTGAAAATAATCGATGGTGAATGTTTACAATTAGCAAATATTATACCCAGAAAGCAGTTTCCAATATATAAAAATAAATTTGAAAATAAAAAAATGTTTAAAACAAGTTCGGCAGCAGGAACACAAAGTTATTTAATAACAAGAAACGGTATGAAAAAAGTGTTAGATAATTTTGAAAACATTAAAAAATTAGAAGTAGCAGATATATACATATATAATATTACGAATAATTTTATAACAACTCCTTTTTTTTCATATCCTTTTTTAAAAAAGGATAAAGGTGAAATATTGGATGGTAGTACAATAAGAGATAACACAAAAAGTGCACACGCTACACAAACATATAGTAAAATGTTATGGGATGAGTATTATCAACAAAATAACCAATAAGTCTAAAAAATTATAAGAAATAATAACAAATTATTTTTTTTTTTCTAATATGTTATATTCATCTTCATTAATCAGATTTCCTTTTCTAAATACTTTAAATCTTTGATTATAATTATCAATAATGTTATCTTTATGTCTTATAAATGATTTAAAAATTAAGAAATCATCTTTTAAATTTTTATCAAAATTATAATTACAATATATTTTATTTTTAGGAAATTTACCTATAATTAAATCCTTTTCTATGCCTATTAATTTATTTATAACATTCTGATCCCAATCATTTAACTTTATTAAAATTTGTAATGCATTTTCAAAAAATAATAGTGTTTTGTCAGTACAATATATTAAAATTATACCTATATTATATTCGTTATTAATATTATTATCAGCAAAACATAAATCATATGATAAATAATCATTAAAAAAATCAAAAATTTCGTGTTTTTTATTTTTATTTATAAAGATAGTTGCATCAGTAAATATAATGTGTTTACCCATATTTTCTCTAATTTTTTCTATAATTAATTCTATTTTAATGGAGACACCGTCGGAGAAAGTATGACCTTTTTTTGTGGTTAAATCATCTATTTTAATTCCTTCAATGTCAAATATATTATTTAAATTTTCTTTGATATGTTGATTATAATATTCATAAACATTTGAATAAAAATATACAAATTTTGATATTTTTACATTAAAATGCTCTTTATAATAATTTAATGAATTTTTAATAGCCTGATCCATGTTAAAATATTTATAGGAAGCCAAACGCCCTATAAAATGTACATTATCTGATTCTTCTTCTGCCATTTTTTGATATTTTTTATACAACTCTTTATTTATATCATTCAATACAGGATAATAAGGTTCTCCGTTATCAGTTGTTGTTTCTTTAACATAAACGGTATGGTCTGATTTTTGATTTAAAAAATGTTTGTATTCTACACAACGTGTATATGGTGTTTCTTTTCCGGGATAATTAACCACAGAATATGGTTGATAATTTTTTGTGTTCATTTTTCGCTCAATATGAAAATCAATACTTCTGTATTCTAACTTAGGTAAACCTTTATCTGTAAAGTACGCATCTATTGGACCGGTATAAATAATAATTTGATCCTTGGTAATCTGGTCTTTAATATCAAAAAAATCAGTATCTAATTTCACATCAATATTATTTTTATGTTTATCCAATATTGATTGAAAAAATGCTGTATAACCTTTTTCGGATAATACTTGATATTTATCAGAAAAATACCTATCGTCAAAAGAATTTCTAACGGGAATTCTAGCTAGTACTTCTGGCGCTAATTCTTCTGGATATTTTTTCCATTGCTTGTAAGTATAATGTTTAAAAATTTTTTCATATAATACTTCACCAACTCTTGATTTTGCCATTTCTTCACCATTTGTTATTTCATCATATTTTACCTGGTTGTCTGCTAACCACTTATTCATTTTTTCTTCATTTGTTATATTTTCATTGCATAATTCATTAACCGTTGTAATATTTGGAGGAATTGGTAAAAGTTTATTATCTATTAAGCCTAACACTTTATGTTCCCACGGTTTCCAAATACAAAATTTACTAATATATTCAAATACTTCTTCATCATTTGTATGAAATAAATGTGCACCATATTTATTCATTAATATACCCGTCTCGGAGTCATAATAATCATAACAATTACCTCCTATATGATCTCGTTTGTCTATTATTAATATTTTTTTATTTTGTTTAGATGCAAACTGTTCTGCTATGACAACTCCTGATAATCCACAACCAACTATAATTATATCATAATTTTGATAAAGCATAATATATATATAATAGAAAACAAAATAGTTTATCTATCTTATATTTGTAAAGAATACACATTAATTGCTATTTTACTAAATTATATCCTGCTAATCAAATATATTTTGTGCGATTTAATGTTTGGTCGTATTAGTAAATAATGTGTATAAAAAATGGAAAATAAAACAGAAAAGGAAATATTATAATCTAATATCCCTATTAATTTTTCATCAATAAATCTTCTGAAAATATGAAATACATTAAAACGGAAAACTAAATAATATTACTATTAAATAATATTATTTATTATTGTAAAATTGACTTTAAATGTTCAATATTCGCAATATAAGGACCATTAACTGGATCATTATCAACAAATTCCGGATTATATACTACACTATCGTCATATTTAAGTAATTCATGACCGTCATAAGAAATATTTTTGTTAAACCATCTCCCCCATCCTCTATGGACTGAAGCATATAACATTGTAAACTTTGCGTCTTTATTAGCAAAAGCTATATTATCACAATTTGCACCTATAAATGTAACTATATTTGTAGCACTATTGATTAAGGTTACCTGATCCCAAAAATCAAGATTATCTACAATTACTTGTATATAATTTTTATCATAAAATATAGATGTAGCATCTTTGATATTAGTGATCCATCTTTTAGGTGTATTCGTTTCTGTAAATATATCTACATGCTCTCTTGATAAATATATCTTATCATAACAGGTTATATTAGAAAGTTTCTTTGAATTATTTATTAATTCATCTATCATTTTTGTATAATTTTTATCAGGATTGTTATGAGAATTAACTGTTTTGTTTGAATAAATTAAATTATTTATTTCATAAATATGATTTTCTTCTTTAAAAACAATATATTTTGTTAATTCTAATATTTCTAATATTTGAAAAGTATATTTATTATATTTTTTATTAATCATTATATGAAATCCATTATCATTAAAGTTCTCTGAATATACGTAAGACAATAAATAAAACGTTTCTTTTATAAAATGGCGAAAATTACCATCCCATTTATTTTGAAATAACAATACTGTATCGAGTTGGGTTTTATCATCACTATTTAAATTCAATTCAGAAAATGGTTTTACATTTAATGTACTATTTCCTTTTAATTGTATTTTATCTTTATAACAAAATTCATTTAATAATATATACATATTAATAATATATATATATATAAATTTAATTTATAGAATCAAAAAATTGTTCGTCTAAATATTTATTATAAAATTTTAAGGTATTTTTCATAAATTTAATAGGAAATACTTTATCTAATAGATATTCTCTATTTTCACTACCAAACCATATCATAACAAAAAAGGGAAATATACACAACGATACTTTAAAATCAAATAATAGGTCATTAAATTTTGTATAATTTCTTGATTTATAAAAGTAATATTTAATAATTATATCAACAAACTCTTCATTGAAATCTGTACTTTCAACTAATAAAAAGGCAATATCACTTATTCCCTTATTTAAATGTATATATTGCCAATCAAGAAAAACGGGAGCAACTGTTTTATTTGTTTTTTTATAAAATATATTTGGAGATTTTAAGTCACCGTGACAGAAATTTAAAGGAAATGAACCAGCACATTTTATCAATTCATTATATTTATTATAAATAGAGTTCAATATTTGCTTATCATGTATTGATAACAATAAACTATTATTTTGTATAAAACTTTTAAATCTTAAATTAACTAGTTCTTTATAATACAATATATCATTAATTTTTTTTATATCTACCATATCTTTTATAATTTCATCTTGCGTTTTAAAATAAAATCTATTATGCATATCTGCTATATTTTTAATAATCTGTAATATTATATCAATATCTGTATTTAAATTAATATTAAAACAACCATCATAATCATTAAGATCCTCTAATAATATAGCATTTTGATTATTAATCTTTAAAGAAGAATAAAACTTTGGGGTTTCTATATTAATTATTTTTGATATTTTTTCATAAAAATACATCTCGTTATCATATAAATTTAGTTTTCTTGCAACATTTGATAATTCATTATCTTCATTTTCTATTTTTAAAATAATATTCTCATTTTTATCATTAAAAATTAGATTTATTGATTGAATGTCACATATATATCCTGTTTTTAAATTAGTATTATTTAATATTATATCTTTAATGGATAATTGTTTTAATGAATTCTTAATTGGATCTATAATATTAGTATATTTTGATGGATATAATTTATTTATGTCAAAATCACAGTAGTTTTTTATTTTATAATCATTTAAATTAATAATATATTGAGATGAATTATTATTTAATATAATACAAATTTTTGTTTGTCCTAATGATTTCGCACTTTTATAACCTGAATTACTATCTTCAAATATAGTGCAATTTTTCTTATTACATTTTAAAAGCTTTACTGCTTTTTCATATGGTTCTTTATCAGGTTTATGTTTATTACAATCTTCTGATGCTATTAAAAATTGCATATAATCACATAGTTTGGTATATTTTAATATATATTCTGCAGATTTTTTATTACTACTTGTTACAATACACATTCTTCTATTTTTATTTTTATTTATAAATTGTGCAGCGCCATTTATTAATATATCCCTATCACATAATTCTAAATACTTAATGAATAATTCATCTTTCATAACACTAATTTCGGTTATTTGTTTATCATTAATATTTGGAAAAAACTCTTTAAGAAATAATATATCATTTTTCCCTTGTATAAAAAAATTAAAAAAATTATTGTCAATTACAAAATTATTTTTTTTCATAATTTCATTCCATACATTTATATATATATCATCAGTATCTACTAATGTGCCGTCTAAATCAAACAAAAAGGGGTTCATATATTCATCAACTTGTTCTGGGGTGCCTAATGAAAAATAATTTTTATTTAAAATTTCAATATTTTTAAAAGTATGTCCATTACTTATCATTTCCTTTATTACTCCACTTGTATAAAATTCTGATTTTTGAATTATATTTTCTTTAATAATTTTTGATGTATAATTTGTTAATTCATTAATTGACTTAAAACCATAAGCTCCAGTACAGGCATTATTAGAAATTTTTTCTTTTTCTTTTATGTCTAATATTTCATAGTTATCATTTGTTTTTACATATGAATATATTGGATTTTCATTTAAATCCTCAAATGAAAAAATACAATTTTCTCCATTCCATTGTGAAATTATATCACAAGTATAAAAATTATCGCTGTCTAAACATAATACAGGAATATCTCTTTCTTCATTAAGATTATTTATACCAATATTAATTGTTTCTGCTGCTCCTCTGGTATTATTTTCAAGACAATAAAATTTAAAATTTATTTTTGGATAGTGATTAATTAAAAAATCTTCAAATCGAAACTTTTCATATTCTTTATTATAAGGAATAAAAATATAATCTATATTATCAGTATTTAAGTTATCTAATAAGTATGATATTATAGGTATTCCATATATATCAATTAATGCTTTCGGTTTTTTATAATCATTTTCTTTAAATCGTTGTCCGGTTCCACCAATTGGTATTATTATAATCATTATCATATAATAATATAATAATAATATCAAATAATATAATGTGATTTGTAGATTTATATTTATCTACCCATCTCATTAAACTCCTTTCAGAACAACCGAATATTTTACAGGTCTGCACTTGATTTAAATCGATAAAAGCTGTATATAAATAAAACGGTCTCGCTGATTCCACAATGGATCTTCTGGATTATAATTCATAATTTTGCACCATAATATATACATCATGGGAGCACACCCAATAGCCATCCCTGGATGTCCTGAGTTTGCTCGATCTACCATGTCGACTGAAAGTAAACGTAACGTGTTCACTATTTTTGATGTATTCATATATAATATGTTAGAGTTTTTATCTACTTAAGTTTATATTTTTAATTATCAATCATATAGTATTCTGTATCACCAATACCATCTGTATATTTTTTAATATTTTCTGTATTTTCTATTATTTCCTTTAATTGCAATGCACGGTGTTCAGAAGTATGATAAGTGTTACACCAGTTATATCCTGCTAAACGTATTTTATCAATTTCTTCTCGATTCTTTTCATCAAATATATACTCTATTTTTTCGCTATAATCTTCTTTTGAGATAGAAATATAATGTTCTCCATCAATAAATCCCAACTTTGAAACATATGGCTTTGTATAATTTAATGATGCTAATAATAATGCACCGCTAGATAATATTTCAAAAAATTTACATAGTAAATAAGGACTATAGTGAATTGAATCATCTACAAAACATACTTTATATTGATTAAGTTTTTTTATAAAATTTTCTCCACACGTTACTTGTTCACAATTTTTTATATTTTCACGATAACTATGATCTGGTTTAAAATAATCAATTCGTTCATCTTTTAAAGAAAGATCATACATAAAGACTCTCATTGGATATCTATTAACATTTTTTCTACCTCTACCTGAAACTAAAATTTTATTTACAGGGTTTTTGTTAAACTCTATATTATATTTAACACAATGAGGAAAAAAATACAGATTAGTATTCGGATTATAACCATATATGTTATAACAATATGCATATGGAAGTATTAAATTGTTTGGATAATCATTCATATTCCAACCATGTATATCAACAACAAGTCTATATTGTTTTACTTTATTAGGATAATCACGTAAAAAAGGAATAATGT
>JGI20154J14316_10002890_pt1 | contig 14112 bp, 15 predicted proteins | sample COG_04_FD_14316 | JGI IMG/M metagenome (IMG submission 14316) | reverse complement strand
TAATTGATGAAAAGACACGTTTGACTGTCTTGATGCCCATGCCCTGTTCAATACACCAGTCACGGAACTTAGCAGCTTCATTGGAGGAGTATGAGGATAAAGGTCTATCGCCTAGCAGTTTGATTACATACTCAACATTACGATTAGCTGTCCTTATGAACACCTTATCCTTACCCACACCTTTTAGCCCCAAGTATAACTCACACGCTTCTGATAGATGGATACTGATATCTGGATGGCTGTCGCTAGCTTTTACTACTTGGATAGCAGGTATGTCCATCTTCTGCAGTCTTAGCCCAAGCCAATAGTCTTCAAGGCGCTGTGATACAGACTTTGAGGTACGGATAGCAGCCTTAAGTGATTTGGTTTTTAGGCTGAAGCATAGCCTTGTTACTGAATAGACAGAGGCTAAATCATATGGAATATGACGGACATAGTAGTAAACACCATCACGGCACATCACATGTTCGGGAACATATTTCTTTCTCATTCTATTTCACACACCTAATCTGTTGCACATAATATGCTTACATTTCAGGTGTTTAGATGAGAAAATGGTGCGGCTGAGAAGACTCGAACTTCCACGGGGTATTAACCCCACAGCGACCTCAACGCTGCGCGTCTACCAGTTCCGCCACAGCCGCACATTATTTGTGAGGTAAGACAGGTTATGTCACTTCTTTACAGGTTTTTCAAGCGGTCAAATGCCCCCTTTTACCAGACGCCCTAATTTGCTATCACAAGGGACGGATAGTCCGCCCTCACCCTGCCTTTTCCTGCCGCGTCCTTGGGTTCTGAAATGATAGTTAATCAGCCACAAATTCATATACTTCCCGGGCTTACNTCCTATGCTGAGGCGCTTGCCTCTCTTGACACGGTCATGCAGNCGGTAAAGGAAAAAACCAGCCCTGAAGCAATCATGTTGCTAGAACACNCCCCCATTTATACCGGCGGCACCTCTGCGCAGGATAGCGACCTGCTGGCAAATACTGGCATTGAGACCGTTTCAACCGGGCGCGGCGGGCAATGGACATATCATGGACCCGGCCAGCGTATTATCTGGCCGGTCCTTGATTTGACGAAACGAGCGCAGGATGTCCGGCTTTATGTTTATCAGCTCGAAGGCTGGATGATTGATGTGCTGGCAAGCTTTGGCATCGAGGGCCTGCGCCGTGAGGGCCTGCCCGGCATCTGGGTACAACGCCGCGATATTGGCTTATCCGACAGGCTGGACAAGATTGTTGCCATCGGGGTTAGGATTTCCCGCTGGGTTACCAGCCACGGCATGGCGTTCAATCTAGATCCTGAGCTATCTCATTATGATGGGATTGTGCCGTGCGGGGTCACAGATGGCGGTGTCACAAGCCTTGCTGATCTGGGGCTTATTATCAGTCAGGCAGAACTTGATATGGCCATTCAAGATTGTTTTGCGGCACATTTTGGGCCCGATAGCCCCCTTGCTATCAGGTCCTGAGCCCCCCAAAAAAATCATCTTAGAACTGTTCGAGCGTTTCCATGAGCGGGGTTAGTGACTGAAGCGCGCGGTCAGCATCGCTTGCAAGACTATGATAGTCTGCCTCAGCGCCGCCCATGCCTTCAACAACACCTTCGTAATGGACAAGCCCATTGCGCCGGCCCCTCAGCCAATCAAGGCCCTTGCGTTCGGGTGCAGTCAGGAACGATAAGCCACGCCCCCCATCACCCTCATCACCTTCATGCAACGCAACATCAGCAATGGTTGCTGCCAGAATGATTGTGGTGGCATACAGCCCATTATCAGCGGCTGCTAGCATATCATCAAACAAGGTTTGTGCATGGGGGCCAAGGGCAATCTTGCCGCCCAGTGATAATGACCTTAACTGGCGCGCCCCTGTCAAAGGCGGGCCCATATTATTTCGTTTCATCAAGCTCTGCCAATGTAATGATAACATCATCTACATTCAGACTATCACCCTGCGCTGCAGAAATTGAAGATACGATACCCTTCATTTCTGCTTTCAAAACATTTTCCATCTTCATAGCTTCAATGATGGCAACATTCTGCCCTGCTTCAACAATATCACCCTCAGCGACCATCAGACGGGTAAGAAGCCCCGGCATTGGCGCTGCGATAACGGTCGCAGAATGACCTTGCTGCTGCACAGGAAGATGTCTAAGGATGGCGGTTGCGGCTTCTGGATAAAGCGAAATATGCAAACTTTTTGCGCCGAGATGTAACGCATAGTGCCAGCCCTGCCATTCCACCTGAACGGCCATAACGTCACCATCTATCTCTCCATCAAAAATATGGCCTGATTGCGGGAATGCCTGACCCAGATTTCCTGAGATACGAATATCATGGTCATCGCAGGTAACAATATCGCCATGACGGTCAGCATGCCACTGCATCAAATGCGGTGTCCGACCTTCATCATCATCTCGGCAGACAGCAAAGCGCGCATTAGGCTCTTTACCGTGATGGCGCGCAGCAAGCCGGCGGGCATGCAAAGCAACGCCAAGGGCCATTAATTGTTGTGCCTGCTTGTCATCTGGTGCATCTGCAACAAAGGCATCGCCAAATTTCTCAGCAATAAACCCTGTTGTCATATCGCCTTTTCTGAAATCAGCATCACTCAGAATAGCGGCCAGAAACTGCCGGTTGGTTGACACACCAAAAATTTGATACTGGTCAAGCGCCAGGATAAGCCTGTCGATTGCTTCGGGCCGGGTTGGGGCTGTGGCAATCAGCTTGGATATCATGGGGTCGTAAAACATCGAAATAGTGCCGCCTTCACTAATGCCGGCATCAACCCGAATGCCGGGGCCCTGCGGTTCGTGATAGCAGCGCAGCTGGCCGATAGATGGCAGAAAGCCACGCGATGAATCCTCAGCATAAAGACGGGCCTCAATTGACCAGTTTTGCGGGCGCACATCACCTTGGGTAATGGTAAGCGTCTCGCCCGCCGCTATCCGGAGCATCCATTCAACAAGATCCAGCCCGTAGACTTCTTCGGTTACGGGATGTTCAACCTGAAGCCGGGTATTCATTTCAAGGAAATAGAAATCCTGATTAGCCCCAACAATGAACTCAACGGTTCCGGCTGACCGGTAATTTACAGCCCGTGCAAGCATGACTGCCTGCTCGCCCATGGCTTTGCGTGTCTTATCAGAAATAAACGGGCTTGGGGCTTCTTCGATTACCTTTTGATGGCGCCGCTGCACTGAACATTCCCGCTCGCCCAGATAGATAATATTGCCATGCGTATCTGCCAGCACCTGAATTTCAATATGCCGCGGCGATACCACAAATTTTTCAATGAAAACGCGATCATCTCCAAACGCATTTTTTGCTTCTGTCATTGCAGCCCGCATACCATCTGGCAACTCATCAGCAGAGGCAACAACGCGCATCCCCTTGCCGCCGCCGCCAGCAGAGGCTTTTACCATCACCGGATACCCAATATCTGCTGCAGCTGCCAATGCTTCATCTGTGTCAGAAACAGCTCCCTTGGTTCCGGGCACACATGATACCCCCGACCCTTCAGCCAAGGCTTTGGATTCAATTTTGTCACCCATCACTTTAATGGCATGCACGTCCGGGCCGATAAACGCCAGACCAGCCTTTTGCACAGCTTCGACAAATTCCGCATTTTCAGACAAAAATCCATATCCCGGATGGATAGCTTCTGCGCCTGTATCAAGCGCAACATCAATGAGTTTATCTATCCGCAAATAACTATCTGATGAGGCAGGACCACCAATTAGAATGGCTTCATCGGCAAGCCGAACATGCGGTGCATTTGCATCAGCTTCAGAATACACAGCAACAGTCTTGATATTGAGTGCTTTGGCTGTGCGTATCACGCGGCAGGCAATCTCGCCTCTATTGGCAATCAAAATTTTGGAAAACATGGTCTTACCTTTTTTGGTGTGCCTGAACTGATTAAAGTGGCAAATTATCGTGTTTACGCGGCGGATTTTGAAGGTCCTTGGACTGCAGCATCGTCAAGGCTTTTGCAATCCTACGCCGAGAATTACGCGGCATGATGATATCATCAAGATAACCCCGGCTTGCGGCAACAAATGGATTAGCAAATTTCTCGCGATATTCGGCTGTTGCTTCGGCTAGTTTTTCTGGATCATCTGCTGCCTGCCGGAAAATAATCCGCGCCGCACCTTCTGGCCCCATCACAGCAATTTCAGCTGTTGGCCATGCGTAATTCACATCACCGCGCAAATGTTTAGACGCCATAACATCATAAGCGCCGCCATAGGCTTTGCGTGTAATCAGCGTAATCTTTGGCACAGTAGCTTCAGCATAGGCAAATAACAGCTTTGCCCCATGATTGATGATACCGCCCTGCTCCTGCGACATTCCTGGCATAAATCCGGGCACATCAACAAGCGTTACAATCGGTATATTAAACGCATCACAGAACCGCACAAAACGGGCTGCTTTGCGTGAGGCATTAATATCAAGACAACCGGCAAGCACCATCGGCTGATTAGCAACAATACCTACACTCTGGCCATCAATTCGCGCCAAACAACAAATGATATTAGCGGCAAACGCCTGATGAATTTCAAAATATTCACCATCATCAACAATTTCAGCAACCACATGCTTCATATCATAAGGCGTATTGGGGTTGGCTGGGATAATACCGTCAAGGGCTGCTGATGGTCTATCAACCGGATCAAGAGATGGCAATTCTGGTGGTGCCTCGCGGTTAGACAGAGGCAGATAGCTGAATAAGGCCCGCGTGCCGAGCAGCATCTCAAGGTCATTCGCAAACGAGCCATGCGCCACACCCGATGTTTTCGTATGTTGGCTTGCACCGCCAAGCTCTTCAGCCGTCAAATCTTCATGAGTGACAGTTTTTACCACGTCCGGTCCGGTCACAAACATATAGGATGAGCCCTCAACCATGAAAATAAAATCTGTGATAGCAGGAGAATAAACCGCGCCGCCAGCACAAGGGCCCATCACAAGCGATATTTGTGGCACCACGCCAGAGGCAAGAACATTGCGCTGAAATACCTCAGCATATCCGCCAAGCGAGGCAACACCTTCTTGAATGCGCGCACCGCCAGAATCGTTCAAGCCAATAACAGGAACGCCCACTTTCATTGCCTGATCCATGATTTTACATATTTTTGCCGCATGCGTCTCAGAAAGAGAGCCGCCCAACACAGTGAAATCTTGTGAATAGACAAATACCGGCCGACCTTCGATCATGCCATATCCGGTAACCACTCCATCGCCCGGCACCTTGTTTGTTTCCATCCCGAAATCAGTGCAACGATGCTCAACAAACATATCCCATTCTTCGAACGAGTCTTCATCTAACAGCAAAGCAAGGCGCTCGCGTGCTGTCAGCTTGTGCTTTTCATGCTGTTTTGCAATTCGCGCATCACCACCACCTTTACGGGCGCGGGCGCGGCGTTGTTCAAGTTCATCAAGATTGGACTGCATGTTATTTCCTTTGGTTACGCGGGCAGCTTACTTAAAGCATGTCATAACATAGACAAAATGCTTTCTAAATCCTTTAATTCGGAGCGAATATTGGTATGCCGAAGCGCTGCTTCTTCGTCTAAACCCCATTTTTTATTCTGATATAATTCATCCAGAAAGCATAGATCAAACAGGCTGTCGGCTGAAAGCTTGCGNTGNAGGAAGGCATATCCTAGCACGAATGAGCCGCCAAGCGTGATAGCACGGTAACCACAGCCCAATTGCCACCCATTTATGCCTGACACAAGCTCTGCAAGCACATGGCGCACCTTATCTGGCTGATTTACCGGCATCAGCCCCTCGGTGAGGATAAGGCCAACCCCAAGCTCTGTTTCAGCCCACTGGCACCAGCTATCCCAATGCTCTTTCTGATGGGCATAGATATCATCTGTATCTGTGCCAGCGCGGTAGCAGATCACATCAGTGCCGCCATAACGCACTAATTCATCCCGCAATGTGTTTTCTTGTCCATCAACACGGTCAGCAACAGTCACCGCCATCGAAAAGATAGGCATTAAAGACGGGTCAATATCAGTGTCATTATGTCCAGCAGCATCCCATTCATTAGCAACAGCCTCTGCCAAAGCTTGTGAAGGAAGAATGACTTCATGTTTCAGAGGTGAGCGCACAGCTCGCTTATCAAGGAAGACATTGTACCCTGCTGCAGCTTGCTGAACCGAGACTGATTGATAAAAACGTTTCATATTCTGTTCCTGCTTAACCGGTAAGGTGCGTGCTGATGATATCTGGTAATTCGGCAAAATCAGTGAGCACCGCCACGGCGCCGTCTTTACGCAGAATTTCAGGCTTATTATATCCCCAGCTTACCCCGATAAATCCAATGCCAGCATTGCGGGCACATCCTGAATCAGTCAGTGTATCACCCACCAAAACACAATGTGATTTTTCAACGCCCACCAGACGCATCGCCTCGAGCGCCATATCGGCTGCTGGTTTGGGTGCTACTTCATTTGGCGTTACTGTCACATCCAGCAGCGAGACTAGATTATGACGCTGAAGCAGAGAGGTCAGCCCTGCCCGCCCTTTATTTGTTGTTATCCCAACCAGATACCCTGCCTCAGAGAGCGTTTCCAGCACCTCGCGCGCGCCATCATAGAGCGGATCAAGCGGGGCATCACCAGACAGATATTCTTCGGCTGAGAGGCTGCGGTAGCGGGCCGCAAGCTGGACTGATTTTTCGGCATCATTATTTGTATAGAGATGGGCGACATGCTCAACGCCCAGCCCGATATTGGCTCTGACCATTTCAGCTGCCGGTGCTGGCACGCCAATATCTGTGCAGGCGCGGCGCATCTGCCGAATAATGGTTGTTGCGCTATCACATAGCGTGCCATCAAAATCAAAAATAACCAGCGTTAACTCACCATCTACCATACTCTTATTCCTAGCTATTATTTTTTCTTTAGGGAAAAACGCGGCATCTGTTGCGGGATAAAATCTGCCCATGAAAGCATCTGTATCGCGGCGGCAAAATGCGCCGCACAGGCAACGGTAATCGGCGCTGATAATATTGTGCCATCCGGCAGCCGCATAAACTGCGCATGAAGATGAAGTTTTTTGGCAAACCCCTCTACCGGAGAGGCACCATATTTCCCATCACCAAGAATAGGACATCCCAGATGCGCCATATGCACCCGTAGCTGGTGGGTACGCCCTGTGATAGGCTGTAGAGCCATCAGGCTTACCCTGCCGGCCTTCTCGAGCCTTAGATAGCGTGTTTGTGCTGGCTGGCCGGCTGTCTCATCAACAATCATTTTTTCCTGGCCTGCCGCGCCTGCCTTTATCACTGACGCATCACAAACACCGCGCTCGCTTGTATCGCCTGTTACCAGCGCAATATATGATTTTGAAATTTCATGCGTGCGAAACGCCTCGGTAAGCATGCGCGCAGACGGCAATGTTCGCGCTACCAGCACAAGACCGGAGGTATCTTTATCAATCCGGTGGACAAGGCGTGGCCGCGCGTCACCGAACGCTGCGAGCAACAAGCCATCAAGGTGCCGCTTGGTTGCTGTGCCGCCCTGCACGGCAAGCCCAGCAGGTTTATTATAGGCTATCCAGTCAGCGGTACGGGCAACTTCCATTTCCTGCAGTAGCTCGCGGGCCAGCTCGGGATTAATCTGAGGGGCCTGCGATGCCACATGCTTTTGAGAGTTTGGCTTATTATCAGGGCGTGGCTGGGATGCCGCAATAAGACGGTCCTGAATAGTGATAAGCTCAGCCTCTATCACACGGTGATTGGATTTAACCTTGCGGCCACCTACCCGGATATCTCCCTGACGCAAGGCCCGCTCAATAATACCTTGGCTGAAATGCGGTAATTGCCGGCGCAAAAACCGGTCAAGGCGACTGCCGTCATCTTCGGGCGTTACGGCTAATTCCATGCCCCACCTCCCAGCACAAGACGCATACCAGCATAGGCCGCCATAAAACCGCCAAGAGACAGAATAACAGACGCACTCACATACAAAAATGCAGATAACAGCTCATCACGCATCCAAAAACCATAACCATCAAGCGCATAGCTTGAAAAGGTTGTGAGCGCGCCCAGAAACCCTATAGCCAAAAACCCTCTCAGCTGCGGCGACATTGTGCCAGAGCTTGCTATCAGAGCTGCAAGACCGCCCATCACGATACAACCAGCGATATTCACAAAGAGTGTGCCAACCCAGCTAGATGCCCCAAAGCGGTCTACGAGCACAGCCCCGATAAGGTAGCGTGTAATGGCTCCAAACGCGCCGCCGGCGCCAACTGACATCAACATGGTAATCATGGCTTCTGACTACCTGATTTCACACCAAATATCCAGCCTTCCAACGCAGCTTCATCTGGCACCTGCCAACACGCCTTATCGGCTGCATGATGCCGGAGCGCGGCTGCCGCAATAAGCGCATCTGCGTCATCAGCATCTGGTCCGCCAAGATGGCTATTATCAAGGAGCGGGGCACTACCATAAAAGCCAAGAGCCTGATTAAGGGCTGGCAGGGCTGCCTGTTGTTGATTCACCGGCCGGATGCCTGCTGCTGCAAAATAATAGCTTGGAAAGATTTCAACCAGCACAAGCGATGCTGTAGGATAGGAGGCATCGCCAAACGGCCAGATATGGGTTGTATCGGCAAGGTGATGTAGCATACGCATTCCCGCAAGCGAGCCAGTACCAACACCGGCAGGACCAACACAATTAAAGGTAGGGCTTGGCGCTTTTACAGCGCGGGCATCCTGTTCTGTGCGTCGCCGCCGCGATGAAAATAACGCGCCCCGCCGCCCACCGTAAGCATTATAATAAGGGCCAAATTCTGCATCATCCCAGATAGCGCCGCCATAAAGATAGGGCTGTTGCAGATTAATCTCATCAATCAGCTGCCATAAGCCGCGCGGGTTATCTGGACTGCCCGTAGCGTTCGGATAATAAGAACCGGTATCATGAAAGGGATGTGCAAACGCAAAATCAATGCCGGCAAGGACTTGTTTTGTTTCTGAGGCATGTTGCAGATAATCCATAACAGCCGGCCGCGACCAGCGCTTCGCGCCACCAGGCGGACTTACCGGCCGGGGCGGTGCATCGCCCCTCTCAGCGGCAAAAACAGAAATGCCCCGATGCATCTCGCCGCGCGCTCCTGACCAGTCGATACCCACAAATAAATCAAACGTCACTGCCCTTCACCGCCAGCAGATTTATCCGCACGGAGCCTATCCCAGTAAGCCAGCCGCTTGGCGATATCACGTTCAAACCCGCGTTCTTTTGGGTGATAATAGCGGGTTCGCGGAACGGTATCGGGAAAACAGTTTTGAGCAGAAAACCCATCAGCTGCATCATGGTCATATTGATAGTCTTTCCCATAATCGAGCGATTTCATTAATTTTGTTGGGGCATTCAGAATATGTTTCGGTGGCATCACCGCGCCTGTTTCGCGCGCATGCAGAAGTGCCACCTTCCAGGCAACATAAGCTGCATTGGATTTCGGAGCGGTGCTGAGATAAATAACAAGCTCAGCCAGCGCAAGGTCACCCTCAGGACTTCCTAGCCTGTCATAGGACTCCCATGCCGCTACTGCCCGGCCAACAGCAAGCGGGTCTGCCAGCCCGATATCTTCAGAAGCAAACCGCACCAGACGCCGCAGAATATAGCGCGGGTCTTCTCCTGCCAGCATCATCCGCGCCAGCCAGTAAAGCGCTGCATCACAGTCAGACGCGCGCAATGATTTATGAAGCGCCGAAATGAGGTTGAAATGCTCATCTCCTGCCTTGTCATAATTCAGCGCTCGCTGCGATAATATCCGCGCAACCTCGTCTGTGCCTAGCACAGCATCTCCGGCAGCCTCATATAGCCGCTCAACCAGATTGAGGACATATCGCCCATCCCCATCTGCATAGGCAACAACAGCCGCCCGCGCATCGTCTGTTACAGGCAGGTTGCGCTCATAATGGGCCTCAGCGCGGCTCACAAGCTGATGTAAGGCCGCCTCATCAAGGGCGCCCAGAACAATAATCTGAACCCGGCTTAACAGCGCCGAATTGAGCGAAAATGAAGGGTTTTCTGTTGTGGCGCCAATAAGCCGTATTATCCCGGCTTCTACAGCCGGAAGCAGCGCATCCTGCTGCGCTTTATTAAAGCGGTGAATCTCATCAACAAACAAGATTGTCTGGATATTATCATGAGCCCGTGCTTCAGCGGCTGCGAAGACTTTCCGTAATTCACCTACCCCGTCAAATACTGCCGAAATAGCAACAAAAAAAGCATCAGATTCGGCCCCTAAAACGCGGGCAATCGTTGTCTTTCCCGTACCAGGCGGCCCCCATAATACAAGCGAGCCGGATGTGAGCTGTTCCAGACCTGTTGCTGCCAAAGCTGGCTGACCAATGATCTCGTTAAACGCTGCAGGACGCAGAATATCAGCAAGCGGGCGATAGGGACGGTTATTATCAAACATGGGGCGAATTATGCGGCATTTAACTGTTAAGTGCCAGCCCTTCACGCGCAATAAAGAAACGCCGGCAACAAGTGCCGGCGCTTTAAAAACATAAAGATGTTACAGCAGAAATTAGGCTGTTGCTGCCATTGCTTCTGCCGGCTCGCCGCTTTCGCTCACCTGAACCGGACCTGAATCCTGTCCGCGTGCGTCTTCATCACGGTCAACAAGCTCAATAACAGCCATTGGCGCTGCATCACCATAGCGGAAGCCCGCTTTGAGAACGCGGGTATAACCGCCATTACGTTCCTGATAACGCGGTCCAAGCACCTCAAACAGTTTTGCTGTCATGGCCTCATCACGCAGACGGGCAAAAACCAGACGACGTGCATGTAAATCACCACGCTTTCCAAGCGTAATGAGCCGTTCAACAACAGGCTTAAGGTCTTTAGCCTTTGGCAATGTTGTTACAATTTGCTCATGCTTGATAAGCGCCTGTGCCATATTACGGAACATCATATTACGATGCTGTGATGTCCGGTTTAGCTTTCTTCCAGAGGTGCGGTGCCGCATCTTTCGTCTCCATCAATCGCCCTGTTCCACAATGATTGGGGCGTATCATACTTCCTTAACGTTCACTTATAGACGGGCTGACCTTAAAAAGGCTCATCCATCCGCTTGACCAGCTCCTCGATATTCTCAGGTGGCCAGCTTTCAATATCCATGCCGAGTTCAAGATTCATGACCTTCAGCACTTCTTTAATTTCGTTCAGCGACTTCCGCCCAAAATTAGGCGTCCGCAGCATTTCTGATTCTGTCTTCTGAACCAAATCACCAATATAGACGATATTGTCGTTCTTCAGGCAGTTTGCAGACCGCACTGACAATTCCAATTCATCAACCTTACGAAGAAGGTTACGATTGAACGGAAAGTTGTCTGTATCTTCTTCAGGTGATTCAAGCTGCGGCTCATCAAAGTTGATGAAGGGCTGAAGNTGGTCCTGCAAAATACGAGCTGAATAAGCAACTGCATCTTCAGGTGTCACAGACCCATCTGTTTCAATTGTCAGCAGCAAACGGTCATAGTCAGTAATCTGACCAACACGTTCATTCTCAACCTTGTACGCAACCTGACGAATGGGGCTGAAAATCGCATCAACAGGAATAAGACCGATTGGCGAATCTTCAGACCGGTTCTGGGATGCCGGCACATAGCCTTTACCAGATTCAACGGTAAGTTCCATCGCAAGTGAGCCGCCCTTATCAAGGTGGCATAACACATGGTCAGGGTTCATAATTTCAACACCAGCACTCTCGCCAATCATGCCAGCTGTAACAACGGTCGGTCCGTCAGCTTGCAGACGAAGACGCTTAGAGCCTTCGCTAGACATAGAGACACAGACGCCTTTAATGTTCAGAACGAGGTCTGTTACGTCTTCACGTACACCAGGAACTGATGAGAATTCATGCACAACGCCCTGAACCTGAATTGAGGTAATGGCAGCACCCTGAAGTGATGACAACAGAACACGACGCATGGAGTTCCCAAGCGTAATACCAAAGCCACGCTCAAGCGGGCCCATAGATACCACAGCCTGACGCGGATTATATTCGGAGGCTTTAATTTCGATTTTTTCAGGCTTCTGTAGTTCTTGCCAGTTCTTTTCAATCATGGCGTCTTTCCTTTAACTAATCCGAATTGTGAATACGCGCTGCAAACGAGCGTCGCCGGTAATACGATCTGATCGAAATCAGACCCGGCGGCGTTTGCGCGGACGGCACCCATTATGCGGTATTGGTGTCACATCGCGGATTGATGTCACTGTAAACCCAACTGACTGGAGAGCACGAAGCGCTGATTCACGACCTGAACCGGGGCCACGGACCTGTACATCAATTGCTTTCACACCATGTTCAGCTGCCTTCTTGCCGGCATCTTCTGCCGCCATCTGGGCTGCAAACGGTGTTGATTTACGCGACCCCTTGAAACCAAGAGTTCCAGAAGATGACCATGCAATAGTATTTCCCTGAACATCAGAGATAGTGATCATCGTGTTATTAAAGGTCGAATTCACATGCGCAATACCGTTAGAGATATTTTTCCGCTCACGACGGCGAACACGCGACTGACTAGGTTGTTTTGCCATTTCTCAGAGACTCCCGCCTGATTATTTCTTCTTACCAGCAATGGCCTTTGCAGGGCCTTTGCGTGTACGAGCATTTGTGTGTGTACGCTGACCACGAACCGGCAGATTACGGCGATGACGAAGCCCCCGCAAACAACCAAGATCTAGATAGCGCTTGATATCCATTGATGTCTTACGACGAAGATCGCCCTCAACGAGGTGATCCTCATCAATAATGTCGCGCAGCTTTGCAAGCTCATCTTCGGTCAGGTCATTCAACCTGCGCTCTTCAGCAATACCGGCTTTCGCACAGATGGACCGCGCACTTGTTGTTCCGATACCATGAATATATGTCAGGGCAATTTCAACCCGCTTCTTGGTCGGGATATTCACACCAGCTATTCGCGCCACTGGTCTCTCCTTTTATGTATCGCCGGAAACAGCTATTCTGTCCGACTTTCTTGTTATCTACTCATCATCCGAGAGATCCGGCTATCTTATGCCAAAAATCCCGCATTATAGGGTTTTACAATGCAACGTCAAGCTGACGCTGAAAGTAAGCTTTCAATCTGTGCAGCTACCTCATCAATAGACTGCATTCCATCAACAACATTCAGCTGACCCTTATCCCGATAATAGGGAAGTACAGGGGCAGTATTCTCGTGATAAACCTTCAAACGTTGCTCTAGCACCTCAGCTGTATCATCAGACCGAGCGCCACCTGTTTCAGCAGCGCGGTTTTCGATACGAGCAAACAAAGCTGCCTCATCAACCTGAATTTCAATCACCTGATCGAGCTGGATATTACCAGCAGCAAACATCACATCAAGCGCTTTGGCTTGTGCAACGGTGCGCGGAAACCCATCTAATATAACACCATTCTTGCAATCATCATCATTCATTCTGTTAGCGATCATCCCGATAATCACATCATCGGAGACCAGCTTGCCCTCATCCATCAGCGACTTAGCCTGAAGTCCGAGCTCGCTTCCCGCAGCGATTGCCGCACGAAGCATATCACCTGTTGAAAGCTGAATAAGGCCATGGGCATCCACAATACGTTGCGCTTGTGTTCCCTTACCTGCGCCTGGAGGTCCAAACAGAATAACATTCATTATCTGCGCCCTTTCAAACGTGACTTCTTAATCAGGCCTTCATACTGATGTGCCAACATATGAGACTGAACCTGACTGACAGTATCCAGCGTAACGGTAACAACAATCAGCAGAGACGTTCCGCCCAGATAGAAAGGCACTGCGTACTGGCTAATCAGAATTTCTGGCAGAATACAAACCGCCGAAAGATAAGCCGCACCAAGAACAGTAAGCCGCGTCAAAATGTAGTCGAGATAATCAGCAGTTGGCTGACCGGGACGAATACCGGGAATATACCCGCCATTTTTCCGCAAATTATCTGCCGTGTCTTCAGGATTAAACACAATGGCTGTGTAGAAGAAGGCAAAGAACACAATCAGGCCAATATAGATCGCCAAATAAAGCGGCTGTCCGCGCCCCAACAGAGCGTTGAGCGTAACGAGCCAGTCAGCGCCGCCAGATTGCCC
>JGI20154J14316_10002885_pt1 | contig 14120 bp, 12 predicted proteins | sample COG_04_FD_14316 | JGI IMG/M metagenome (IMG submission 14316) | reverse complement strand
CTTGTCCCTCGGGATCGTTATGTTGATATTCTTGAGATTGTGGGTGCGCGCGCCGCGTACAACGATCTGATCCATGTTGGGACTCTTGGCTTATTTTTGGGCTTGATAGCGAGGCTCGCAGTGAATCTCGCGGTAAATGGTTAGGGGATGCAGTTGGGCACCCTTAATACGAACTGCATCCGTGTCGCGGATGACTGCAGCGCAGCCAGCATTATGGTCAATACCGCCTAGTGGAGTAAAGGCGAGACTGCGATTATTAGAAGATTCAGCCTAAAATTTCTCAACGTAGAGTGCATGATATACACTAAGAGGGCAGGACGCGCAGTGTGCGTCATTTTAACATTTGGGCTGCTGTAACGAGCAGTCATCCGGCCTGTCTAACGATGAACAGGCCTGCAGAGACCGGAGGCACGACGTGGCGAGTAGAGGCATNAATAAGGTAATTCTCGTAGGTAATTTGGGTAATGACCCCGAAATTCGATACATGCCTAACGGCAACGCAGTGGCGAACGTGTCACTCGCAACCAGTGACTCGTGGAAAGACAAGGCGACGGGTGAGCAGCAAGAAAAGACTGAGTGGCATAGAGTCGTCTTTTTCAATCGCCTCGCCGAAATCGTTGAGCAATACGTCAAAAAGGGTTCCAAGCTCTATGTCGAAGGCCGTCTGCAAACACGCTCTTGGGAGCAAGACGGGGTGAAGCGCTACTCAACTGAGATCGTGGCAAGCGAAATGCAGATGCTCGACGGACGCGGCGGTGCGATGGGTGGTGATATGGGCGATAATCCGTTCGGACAACAGCAAGCACCTAGTCAGCGACCTCAGCAAGCGGCAGCCGCGCCACAAGCGCAGCCAGCACCGACTAACTTCGACAACTTTGATGATGATATTCCTTTCTAGTTGCCCTTGACTTCGCGCGCCGATAAAGCAAACTCGAAGTCAGAGTAAAGCAATGGGCGAATGGCGCTCGGGCGCGCGGGTAAACTAGGAATCAGTCAGCAGTGAAGCTATACATCGTCGGAGGAAAGAGCCCCACCGGAAAGGCCCTGATCGAGATTTTGCGAAAACACAAGATTCGCTTTCTTGCGCCCGCTGATAAGTACTTTGACCCCGACAATGCCTTGGCGATTGCCAAGAGTATTACCGATTTTCGTCCAGATCAGCTCATAAACCTCGCCGACTTTATCTCGGGCAATCACAGCGCGTTAAAGCGCGCTGAGTCTGCAGAAGAGCGTTGCCGACAGATCAATGCTCAGCTTCCTGCCGTGTTAAGCGAGGTCTGTAATCACCTCGGCATCCCATTGCTCCATCTCTCTAACAGCTATGTTTTCGATGGTGAGAAAAAACTCGCCTATAACGAGACCGACGAGCTAAACCCGCAGGGCGTCTATGGGCGCTGCACGCTGGCTGGTGAGGAAGTCGTGCGCGCGCATCCGCATCACATCATTATTCGCTCGGGCTGGCTTTTCGGTCTGCATAAACGCGGCCTTATCAAATCGTGGATACGCCTAGCTAAGCGCAGTGGCGGCGAGATCACTGTCTTCAGGCGTCGCTTTAGTCCAACCTCTACTGCTGATCTTGCCGGTGCGATCTTTGCCATATCGCGTCAGGTCGATTGCGATGCGAATGCCTGGGGCACTTACCACTACGCAGGTCTCGAAACAAAGCGCGAGTCTGAGTTCGGGCGGCAGACGCTCGACTATGCGGCCAATCATGATGAGGGAATTTATCAGCTCATCGATAGCATAAAATTAGTCGAAAGCCCCGTGCGCCTGCCTGAGCTGCTTAACTCGACACTGTCGAGTAAAAAGATTTTCGATACCTTTGGTATTAAGCCACGTTCCTGGCATGGCCATCTCAGAGAGACAATTAAGTCTCTTTACGGCGGCCGATTACGAGAGGTGCAGGAAGATAACGAGGACGATGCGTCTGTTTCGTCTGTCGGCTCATGAATGTCCTGCCTGGCTCACAGCCATCGGCGCTTACGCCAATAGACGAGGCGTTATCATTCCTATTGGCGAGTGTGGCGCCATGTTGTGAGGCAGAAGTTGTCGCACTTTTATGCGCCAGTGGTCGAATTCTTTCTCACTCTATTACTGCTCCTTTGTCCGTGCCGCCTATGGCAAATAGTGCAATGGATGGGTATGCGCTGCGCTCCGCGGATTCGGTAGACCCAGAGCGAGACCTCGCGGTTAGTCAGCGAATCGCAGCAGGGCAGGTAGGCGCGCGCCTCGAAGCGGGCACAGCTGCCAGAATATTTACTGGAGCACCTATGCCTGCCGGTGCCGATGCGGTGGTGATGCAAGAGAACTGCGAGCGGGGGGGTGAGGGCATACGAGTCAACAAGGCAGTGTTGCCCAATGAAAATGTGCGACCTATCGGCGCCGACATCAAGGCAGGCAGCACGGTGTTCGCTCAAGGGCGCCGTTTGCGGCCTCAGGACATCGGCGCACTTGCCTCACTCGGCCTCACCGAGGTGTCGGTAACCCGCAAGCTCCGAGTCGCGTTTATGACTACCGGAGATGAACTCCAGCGCCCGGGTTCAGCTTTGTTGCCGGGGCAGATATATGACTCTAATTTTGCGACATTAACGGCCATGTTGACAGGCCTTCATGTTGATATTGTTGACTGTGGAAGAGTGGGGGATACGCTTGCTGAGACGCGTGACGCGCTGCTCGATGCTGCGGGTTGCGCTGATTGCGTCATTACCACGGGTGGAGTGTCGGTGGGCGAAGAGGATCACGTGCGTGCTGCGATTGAGCAGTTAGGCACAATTGATTTGTGGAAACTCGCCGTCAAACCTGGCAAACCATTCGCGTTCGGTAAAATAACGAGTGAAGGAGAAAGCTGTCAGTTCTTCGGCTTGCCTGGAAACCCTGTGTCGGCCTTTGTTACTTTTGCGCTTGTTGTTCGGCCAACCTTATTGGCACTGCAAGGGGCGACTAGGGCCTCTCCCCATTCATTCCCAGTGCGAAGCGGTTTTTCTCGAGACAAAGGTGGGCCGAGGCAGGAGTATCTGCGCGCAGTGCTTGAACACGCCCCGGAGGGGCTGGTTGCAACGCCACTAAAGAATCAGAGCTCGGGCATTGCTCTCTCGCTCAGTCGGAGCGACGGATTGTTGATTGTGCCTCCCAGTGTGGGCGTTACTCAGGGCGAGATCTTACAATTTATTCCATTTTCCGAATTGGGAGCCTAGGGTCAGATGGTCAGCAGTGCGATAGGGCGGTCAGTCCGCCTAAGTATTTTAGTTGGATCAGCATCGCTCCTCGCTGCCTGCGCGAATACAAAGCCCTCAGTGCTTGCGACTACCGAAGAAACCAAGGCAGTGGTAAACGTGCTAAAACCAGCGAGCGTTGTGTCTAATGCAAAACAGGTTGTCGAAGCGCTCACGCTGCCGGACCTGCTCTATTCAGGCTTGCAGGCGCTCGATGCAGATCGACTCCTCACCCCGGACGATGACAATGCCTTCGACTTCTTTGCTCGTGCGCTCGCGATGGACTCCGATAATGACATAGCGAAAGAGGGCATCGCGGCTATCGTTGCCCGCTATCTCGCGCTCGCCCGTGAAGCGATTGGCAATGGTTCATTCGACTCAGCCGAACTCATGATAGAAAGAGCAAAGCTCGTCGATGCAACCGTAGCGGATATAGCCCTTGTGCAGGTCGAGCTTGCTAATGAACGCGAATCGGGCGATCTTTTCTTTACCTTTGATGGTGCGGCGGTCAGCGCACAAAGCAACCAGGCTCGCGATCAGTTGGCCGATATAGCCAGGCGTGCGCGCGAATGCAGTGCCTTTTTTTTGATCACCGCCCCCAACGACAGCACCGCCCGTTGGATGTTTAGCGTGATGCGAGAATCGGTCGAAGGCTACCGGCTGCGAGGAAATATAGAACTCTCTGCGCAAACAGGCGTCCGGTTGAGACTGCCAGACACGATTACCGACGAGGATACGGCCTGTGCAGACTAAACCCAGCCCCCTAAAGCGAGAGTGGATATGAATCGAGAAAGCTTAGATCGNTTCCTCCCCGGACGCAGGCTTGCAATGGCAGCATTGGGCCTCCTCGCTGCATTCGTTATTGCGATTGGCATTTATTGGAGCATCGCGCCGGCGGCTTTCAACGTGAATGAAGTGACCACACGGCGACTTGCGAACACGGATAGCGCACAGGTCATCGGCAACAACAGTGCCGCAACGCTCATTGAAATAGCTGAGACACTGTTGGAAAAGCCAGGCGGTTTTTTAAGTAACGACATAATGCCGCCGGGTCTGTACCTCGATAATATTCCTAATTGGGAATTTGGCGTGTTGGTGCAAGTGCGCGATTTCTCGAGGGCATTCCGAGAAGACTTTAGCCGCTCGCAGTCGCAGTCGACAGAAGACGCCGATCTCATTATTGCGGAACCAAAATTCAATTTTACTAACGACAGCTGGTTATTTCCCGCAAGCGAAAGTCAGTATAAAGAAGCGATTGCGGCGCTTAATTCTTATCTCATGCGCATGGTCGACGCCGATCAAAGTGACGCGCAGTTTTACGCCCGCGCCGACAATTTGGCGAGCTGGTTAAGCAACGTCGAGTCGCGTCTTGGCAGCCTCTCCCAACGCCTCAGCGCGAGTGTTTTGCAGCAGCGGGCTAATACCGACATGGCAGGTGACCCCAGTGCGACACAATCAACGCCTGCGCGCGCAGAGGTTGCAGTAAAGACGCCTTGGCTCGAAATCGACGATGTCTTTTTCGAGGCGCGCGGCGCCACGTGGGCGTTACTGCATTTCCTGCGCGCAGCAGAGGTCGATTTCGCACAGGTATTGGATGATAAAAATGCAGGCGCGAGCCTTGATCAAATTATTCGCGAGCTCGAGGCGAGTCAGCGCAGCCTCGGTTTTCCTATGGTGCTCAACGGATCGGGATTTGGGATGTTTGCGAACCATTCGCTAACCATGGCCAACTATGTCTCCAGGGCTAACGCGGCGATTATCGATCTTCGACGGTTGCTGTCACAGGGTTGAGTCGTCGCCATTGGGTAGACCTATTAGCACTCGGGCACGCTAATGCCCCAAGGCGATGCTGAATAGGCCGCCAATGCAGACAGCCCTATAGTTTCACCACCATCTTGCCAAAATTATTACCGCTAAAGAGTCCTAAGAAAGCATCCACCGCATGGTCGATGCCTTCGACAACGGTTTCATGGCTCTTAATTTTGCCCGCCTGAATCCACGGAATCATCTCTGACAAAAACGCGTCTCGCATATCGACATGATCGGACACGATGAAGCCGGTTATGCGTATTTTTTTACCAACGATGAGCATTAAATTGTTCGGCCCTGGCTCGGGGTTTGCGGCGTTGTAGCCCGAGATCATGCCGCAGGCTGCGATGCGGCCATAGGGATTCATCGAATTAATTGCTGCTTGTAAATGGTCGCCACCGACATTTTCGAAATACACATCGATGCCCTCCGGTGCCGCTGCGGCGAGCGCGGCACTTAAGTCGCCGCAGGTCTTGTAGTTAATTACCTCATCGACACCGCATTCGTCTTTGAGCCATTGCGCCTTCTCATCGCTGCCGCAACTGCCGATGACGCGGCAACCCTTCAGTTTGGCGATCTGACAAACGTTTGCACCAACCGCACCAGACGCGGCCGAAACGAAAACAGTGTCGCCGGCTTTGGGCTCGCCGAACTTAAATAGTCCGACATAGGAGGTTAGGCCGGGCATGCCGAGTGTGCCCATGTAGAGGGACAGTTGAGCGCGGTCGAAGGGCTCGAGTTTGACTACGGTATTTGCTGGCGCAACGAAACGGTCTTGCCATGCTTTTTGATTGAGGACGATATCGCCTGCACTTAAAGAGGGATCATTTGATTCGATCACCTCGCCAATAGCACCACCATACATGACCTCATTGACCGCATAGGCTTGCGCATAGACGGCGTCTTCGCGCATGCGCCCGCGCATATAAGGATCTACCGACATATAGAGATTTTTGACTAAGACCTCACCTGCTTCAGGCTGAGGTAATTCGACAGTGACCAACGCGAAGTTATCGTGTGTTGGCATGCCCGCGGGGCGGCTTTTAAGGTGAACTTGCCGTGCAGTGTATTGGCTCATTATTTTCTCATCCTCTTCTTCTGATTTCGGTTCGGTGTAATGGGCTAAGTAAAACTACTTCCCTAAGGCGCTTACTAGCGCCGCCTGCTGTCGGTTCTGCAGCACAAACACACCAATGAGTATTGCTGCACCAACGAGGTGAGCGATAATCGGCAGCGGTGTCCACATGAGTAGCCCTGCACTGAGTAAAAGTAGCGCGGCGGTTAAGACGGTAAGTTTTGCTTCGAGATGCCACTGCAATACGCCAGCCATCGCATAAAGCCCCATGCACGACCAGATGAACACTTCGATACGTTCTGGCCAGCCGCCGGAAATAAGCGGCGAATAGGCGAAAAGAATGGGCACGAGATAGAGCCCTTTAGCGACCTTCCACGACGTGAGCCCTGTCGCCATCGGATTAGTCCCTGCTATGCCGGCGGCAGCAAAAGACGCAAGGCACACCGGCGGCGTCACATTGCTGTCTTGCGAGAGCCAAAAAATGATCAAGTGTGCACTCAGCAGCATGCCGGTAAGCAGTTCGGCAGGGAGCATCTCTTGGCGGATAAGCTGCTTCATCTCGAGCGGCATTTCTTGCAGCGCAATAAGTGGGTCGCCACCGAACAGGCTTAGCGTCGCCGCGACATTGTTTGGCAGGTCGCCAGCCTGTATGCCAATGAGAATCGCATCAAGTAACGCCGACTGGCTAATGAGATCGTAGATAAGTGGTGCCGACAGCGTGGCAAGCACGATATAGGAAGCGGTCACCGGCAGACCCATGCCGAGGACCAGTGAGGCGAGGGCTACTAACACAAGAGTAATAAACAAACTCCCCTGCGCCCATTCGACGATCATCAGCGAGAATGCGTTGCCAATGCCGGTTGTGGTAACCACATTGATAATAATGCCGACAGCGACAAGTAAGAGGGCGGTAGAGATCATCGTGCGGACGCCGTCGACCACGGCATCGAACACGTCGGCAGGACGCATCGGCTTGGCAGAAAGCCACGACGCGCCAATCACGCTAAGGATCGCGAACGCAGCGGCGCTTGTCGGCGTTCGTCCTGAGACGAGAAAGCCAACGAGCACGACCATGGGGATAATAAAATGCCAGCCGCCTTTCATCACGTCGCGCAGGCGCTCGGTGTCGGCGGCAGCCACAGTCGTCAGACCAAGGCGCTTCGCTTCGATGCGCACAAAATACGATACCGTTAGAAAATACAGCAACGCCGGCAGGGTAGAGGCGGCGATAATAGTGAGGTAGGAGATCTGGGTGTAACTGGCGAGGACAAACGCACCTGCGCCCATTACTGGCGGCATTAGGGCGCCGCCAGTCGACGAGGCGGCGACCACACCCGCCGAGAATTTGGCAGGGAAGCCCGATTCGCGCATCATTGGAATCGTGATTACGCCGGTGGAGACCGTGTTAGCAACAGCCGAGCCAGAGACAGAGCCCATGAGGCCGGAGCCGACAACAGCCACCAGACCGGCGCCACCGGTATAACGTCCTGCGAGGCACCCTGCCAGACGCACAATGAAATCGCCCGCGCCGGAGCGCAGCAAAAACGCGCCGAAAATAATAAACATAAACACAAACGTGGAGGATATCTGTGCGGTTAGGCCGAACATGCCCTCGGTGGTAAAGAAACTGCGGTACATCACGGTTTCGAGGCTTAAGCCGGGAAAGGAGAACACGCCGCCGATATAGCGCCCGAGGAACAGAATATACGAAAGGCTTAGCACGATTAGAATCGGCATGAACCAGCCCGTGGTGCGACGCGTGAATTCGATAGCAAGACCAATCGCGATAAACGAGAACAGATAGTCGGTGAAAATGTATTCGGTCTCGCGGGCGTAAAGCGCATTCTCAAACAGAATGAGATAGGCGGAGGTGGCAATGGCAAGGCCGGCGAGTGCGACGTTTATCCAATAGCCAAGACTGCGCCGAGTGAGGCTGTCGGATTCGTTCGCCATGAGTGCGCACAGTGCGCAGAATCCACCAAAGTGAATCGCCGCCAGCCACAGCTCAGAAATACTTGCGAACACGTTGCAATAAATGTGGAAGAGGGCGAAGCCAAATGCTGCCCAGCGCAGAGTGGGTGACTTCATAGTGTGCGGCCCGTTTGCTTGCCGCGTGCAATGGCGACAGCGCCACGCGCATCGGTTGCGAACGGCAGCGCCTCAAGTTCGCCCTCTGCCCAGTCTGATTCAAGTATTAGGCGCTGAGGGATAGTTAGCCCCACCTCGCGATAATAGCGAATCGCGCCGCGGTGCAGCGGTGCGCCAAGGCCTTCTATGGCAATGTCTAAACGCATGTCTTTGGTCGCGCCATGGATTTCTTGCAACGTGGCGAGGTTTTCCCAAATGACTTTTGTGATCTGATAGACAGCGTCTTCGGGTATATCTGAGCGCGTAACGAGCACATTTGGCGAGCCAATCGTGCGAATGTGCTTGGTCTGATTAGGGTAAGTGCCAGGCGGAAAATCGTACCAGTCCCAGAGTGGGTATTTTGCGTTGAGCAGGTCGAGCGTCTCTTGTGTCCAATTCAATATGGTGAGGCGGTCGCCGAGCAGAGCATAGGCTTGGGTAATAGAACTGACCGGCGCGCCTGCGGGAATATTCATGCCAACGATATTGCCGTCTTGAATGGCGCTTGTGGTTGGGCCATAGCCCATATAGGCGAGGTTAAACTTGCTCTGATAGTCGATGCCCAGCGTGTCGAGGATGAAGCGACCAGTTTGTTCAGCGCCCGAATTGCGTTGGCCAAGTACATAGCGTTCGCCATCGATATTGTTGAGGTCCATGATTTCCCCAGTGGGCGCGAGTCTGGACAGTAAGACGAAATGCTCGACGTTCTGCCACATCGCGCCAACGCTGCGCATGTGCGTCTGCGGTTTGCTCACAGGTCCTTCGCCGGTCCAAGACCAGGCACCGAAGGGGCCCTGAAGAAGCGCAAACTGTGCCTGGTTATCGCGCAGGAGTTTTACGTTTTCGAGCGAGCCTGCCGAGCTAATGGCGGTTAGCGAGAGACCTGCAGTTTCGGCTAGCTGCGCATGGGCAAGTGTCGCTAGCGCAACGCCTACTGGATAATAGGTGCCACCCGTGGTCGCGGTGGTAAGAATATAAGGGCGCGCACGAGTGAGTTCGTCGCTGCAGGCGCTTAGTAATAACATGCCGCAGAGTGTTAATAGAAGAGACTGCCTCATCGATGGTCCTTATCGGGCGCTTTTTCTTTAGTTTTGTCCGCGCCGAGCGTGTTATTAACAGACCCGGCGAGGGGCTTTTCTTCTTCGGCAGCGGAGACCAGGGCGTAGGCGCCTAAGAAAACCATGGCGATAAACAAGACCCCCATGATGAGCATCACGCGAAAGTAGGCGACGAGTTCGGTGTCGGTAAAATACTCGACTGCTTCGGCGGCGCCGTTGACGCCGACGATTGCCGCGCCGAACGCGATCCAGACTGCTTTTTTCATGCTCTTCTCTTTTTTTTTGCGTTTTTATTCGGGTTTTTATTCGCGTGTCAGCTTCTCGAACTTATTAAGCTTCTAAGCGCCTAATCCGAGAGTAAGAGTATGCCTTCAATCGCGTCTGGGGTCATCGCCGTAAAGACGAAAATATCATCGCGATTGTCTTGATTGATTCTGGCGCTGACCAGACCCCCGCTGCTCGCTGGAGCCGGCAGATCAATGTCGAGACTAGGCGGGGTGGTAATGCCATCGAGGGGATTAGATGAAATCATTGCTGCATCGACCACGGCCTTGAGATCGATGGAATAGTCGTCGCGGTCGGGGCTGTACCCAAGCGCGCCGAGGAAGGTTGGCGCAGGTGCCGCCTCGATTACGTTGAGGAACAGGCTTAGGCGACTGCCCGCTAGCAGCATGAGATCGTCGCGGGCGACGTCCTGTTCCTGGCCGTCAAGCTGCGCTGAGCCGCTGAGCGTGTCTGTCTTCTCGGCGGTGCTGCGCGCCTCGTCGGCTATCTGCCGCAGCGACGACGCTAGACGAATAACCGAGGGGAATTTAAGGGCGACGCTTATTTTGCGCGCGGGTCGCCGAGCAAACGCATCGCCTTGGTTGCGATACACAAACGCCTCGACGGAAATGCTGCCCGACAGCGCGAGCCAGACAAAAATGTCGCCGACTGAAATAGGTTCGACGCGCCACAGCCATAAGTCTTTAGTGCCGTCGCCGTCTTCATCGTGGAGGAAGGTGGTAAGCACATTGCCGCCGGAGCGCAGGACCTGATTAGGGGTGCTGACGTCTATTCCCGTCAGGGTGCCCGGAAAAACGGAGACTTTGCCGCCTTCGCGAAGTAAGAGGTCTTCGATGCCGTCACCATCGATATCTTCGAGCAGTTCTTCGTGGGTTAAAGCGAGCACACCGGTGAGATTTGCAAAGTCGAGTGTTTCGATATCGAACTCGCCAAGGCTTTCTTCAATCGCGAGCCGATCTAGTTCAAAGCTAGGTTCAGGCGAGAAATGGTTTGCGGCGGTCGGGTCAGCTAGAAAAACCGCAAGGCGCTCGTCGGTGTCGACAATCAGGTCAGCGGCGAGGTCGCCATTCACGTCCCGCAATTGTAGCGGAGGAATTCTCAGCGCTTGGCCTATTCGTCTTTCGAGGTCGGGTGAAAAAAGGGTGGTATTAAGTCTCACTCGAGTATCGATCCGCAGCGGCGGTAAAAAGCCCTCGGCGGTGGCAAGGTAGAGCGCGAGCCGATCGCTATCGGGCAGTATAAGGTCGTCGAAGCCATCGCCGTTCACGTCGCGTACGAAGTGCAGCCTCTCAATGCCAGACCCGATAGCCGCAGCAAATCCACTCAGCAGAGCATCGGGCGCTTGCCACTGCGTTGCCGTGGTATCGAGTCGGTACACGCGAACCTCATTCCCGCGCTCGAGTGTGACCAAACCGGGCTTACCCTGCGCGTCCGCAACACCGATGTCCCAGCCTAGTGCTCTGCCGGATAAGGGCAGTGAGATAAAGTCTGCGTCGAAATCGAAGCCGCCTTCTCTCTGCAGATAGAGTCTGAGTTCGGCATCGAGCTGTGCGAGGAGGTCTAGGCGACCATCGCCGTTTAGGTCTACCGCCGTGAGGCTCGCGGTCTCAATTGGCAGGCGAAAAGGCGTTTGGGTAAAACTCAGCGCGGCTGCGCTCGCACCAGCCGCGTTGCTCGGCGCTATGCTTGCCGCGAATAAGGACGTTGCGAGTAAGGGGAGAACGAAAGCAGCGGGATAACACTGTGGCCAAAACCGCGACCAACAAAGTGCGGAGGCAGAACGAGAGTTCATAGCGGCCCACCTTGCGCAACTCCTCGCGACACCAAAACGGTAATCGAATTGCCATGCCGCAAAACGAGGTCGGGTATACCGTCGGCATTAAGGCTTGATACGTCGAACTCGAAGACGGTTTTATCGCTTACGTATTCCCAAAAGGGCTCGGCTTCGATGCTTAGCGAATCATCGATGCGTTTGGCTGCGAGCGTGCCGCGTTCGGTGATGTAGAGGGCATCGTTAGCGCCGTCGCCGTCTATATCGAAAGCGAGTGAAATTTGCTCCGAAAGCCCACGCACATTGGCCGCCGAAAAGCTCTCGACCAACTGACTCGAAGGCCTGCGTGCGAAGAGCGCAGTAGTGGGCTCAGACTCGGTGGTCGTTCCAGTAGCGCTCGTCGCGGTGTTTATAGGCGCATAAAGAAGTTGAGTTCTGTTAATGCTGGCGCTGCGTATCGCATCGATTATGGGTAGTGTGTAGTAGCTTACGCTGAGGGCAATCTCTCCTGAGGGTAGCGCATAAGGATTCAATCGCATGTCGTAGCCCGAGAAGCGCATAACCTGATCAGGCGTCGACAAGTCGAAAGGCGCTCCCACTTTTTTGCTGATGAAGAACCGCGCCTCCCAGTCGTCACCGCTGCCCGAAAGACGCAGTATATCGCTGCGTCCATCGCCGTTAAAATCGTGGAGGCTGATTTCTCCGCCGGCTTCGAAGCTCGCTTGCCACGAAGGAATGGGGTTAAAGCCTGTTGTGTCTTGCAGCGCAATATTTAGCTGTGGGTTGGCAGCACTATCGAGATTGATAAACACGAGGTCTTGCAGGGCATCGCCATTGATTTCGGTAAAGACAGCATTGGGTATCCAGTTATTAGCGCTCACGAGATTGGCGTCTTCGGTTTTACTTGGCCAATGCTGGACAAAATTGTCGAACGGATTACGCCGCTCGACTTCGACTTTTACTACTATCCCGTCTGTCGCATTGATGCCGAGCTGAGTATCGAGTCCAGCCTCGCGATCGTTTCGCTGTGCGCTGCGTAAATCAGCGTTTACTGTCGTGATGCTGCCGGCGGGCTCGAACTCCCCGTCTTGTGAACCTGCGAAAAAGGCGAAGCCTTGCTCTGCCGGTAAGAAGAGGTCGAGGATTGAATCACCAGTACGATCTTCAAGCGGTGGCAAAAACTCCACTTGCCTGCGTGAGGGAATGGCGGCGATGGAATCGAAGCGCATGATGGGCCTTAAATTTCCGGCATAGCCTTCGATAGCAGGCGAAAGGCTAAACACGCCGTTCGCAGCATGTAGAATTAATTCCGTACCGGGTTCTTCGCGTAAATCACCAAAGCCAATGGCGATGATTTCAGATTTTATTTCGATGACCTGTGGCGCATCGGGAAAATCGCCACTCGCGTTCTGATAGTGAATGAGTAGCTGCCTGCCAAGGCTCGGATCGTAATTCGCATAAACAAGGTCGAGTAATCCATCGCCATTCATATCTTCGGTGATAAGCGGAGCCCAGTTCTCTTCGCGCGCAAGAGAGAACGCCGCATAATTACCCGAACTTTGCGCATAGCTGAACGAGGCGCTCGTTGCGAGCACAGTTAGCAATGAGAGAGGCCGGATACTGCGTCTAAAATTCAAGGCTGAGGTTCCTCGATGAGTTCGCCGTAGTCGCTTGCAAATTCGAAAATGCTCAGTAGTTTATGCGTGCGCTCGCCACCGCTCTGCCCATACTGGTAAACCGAAAACAACCAGAGGTCTATAAAAGTGAATGACGTCGTCGCATTCTGTGCAGACGCTTCATAGTTCAGCAAAGGCCCGAGCGATACACGACTAATTCTGCGCCCGGGATGCCAAAGCACGAGGGTTTTTCGTTGTATAGAAGACCCATCATAAACATCGACTTCGACGCGATCACCGAGTTCGTGTTCGAGGGTTAGCCGGCTAATTAGGTCCTGCGCTGAATTAATCTCACGACCCTCCAGCGCGATGATCGCATCGCCTATTTCAATGCCCGCGGGGATCAGCGGACTATCGAGCTGAATGTCGACGACCGTTGCTGCGGCTATGCTGCGAGAAGCGCTCTTTGAGAGGGTGAGTAATTGCGTCGTGTAGCCAGCTCTTGTCGCGAGCGGGTCACTTCGGTACAGCTCGCGGGGAGCAGGAGTGCTGCGTGCTGGGTTTGCGATAACCGAGGCCAAAAACACTGTCGTGTCGCGGCGTACCGTAAACTCGAAGGTCGCGGGCTGCGCCGCCTGCTCGAAGCTCGCAAGGGCGTCGGGTTTGTCGATAGGCAAGTTGTCGATGCGCAAAATCACATCGCCTGCGCGAATACCTGCGGTTGCGGCGGCGCCCCCCGCAATAACCTCACGCACGAGAACGCCGGGCAGGGTAGCTAGGTCAAACAGCGAGTCGCTTTCATTAGCGCCTACGGTAAGGCCAAAGTCTATTTGGCGCTCGCTGGTATTAGNACTGCTGAAACTGACGTCCTCGCCCGAGAGCGTGAGTTCTGGGATGAGTTGAGCAGGCTCATAACTTACGCAGCCTGCGAGGGGAAACGAGATAACGAAAAACAGCGCCTTTATCCTACCAGAGCTTACAAAGTTGAGAAGTTGAGCAATTTGTGAAGGTTGTGCAAGCTGAGAAAGCTGAGAAAATCGAAAACACCGAGCGATCGTAAAAACAAAGCTAACACCAGTGGCACCAACACCCGGAAGTATTCGCTTAGCAGACAGTAAAAAGCGCACTCTCATAAATTTTTTGTCCTAACGACGAATAGGCTTAACC
>JGI20154J14316_10002884_pt1 | contig 14124 bp, 18 predicted proteins | sample COG_04_FD_14316 | JGI IMG/M metagenome (IMG submission 14316) | reverse complement strand
AAATTATTAACAGACAAATAATATTAAGTAATGGCACATCCAAAAAGAAAAATCTCAAGAACTAGAAGAGATAAAAGAAGAACACATTACAAAGCAACTACGCCTCAAATAGCTACAGATCCAACAACTGGAGAGTCTCACTTATATCATAGAGCTCACTGGCATGAAGGTAAATTGTACTACCGTGGTCAAATAGTAATAGACGCTGTTGAAGAAGTAGCTTAGTAATAATAAACTATAAATAAATAAACGTTCACAAAAATGTGAGCGTTTTTTGTTTTATTATTAATTTTTGATCCGTTTTTGACTAATTTTTAGTAATTTTCGTTCAATTTAGAGGAGTTTTGCCTCTTTTTGTGAAATTAATTCAAACACATGAGTAAAATCACAGCAGCAATAACAGCTGTAGGAGGCTATGTCCCAGAATACGTTTTATCCAATAAAGAATTGGAAACCATGGTAGATACCAATGATGAATGGATTACTGCTCGAACAGGTATTAAAGAACGTAGAATTTTAAAAGATAAAGATAAAGGAACTTCATTTCTTGCTATAGAAGCTGCAAAAAATCTTCTTCAAAAAAACAATACAGATCCCAAAGAAATTGATATGGTTATTATGGCGACAGCGACACCTGATATGCCAGTTGCCGTTACTGGAGCTTATGTAGCTAGTCAAATTGGAGCGGAAAATGCATTTTCCTATGATTTAATGGCAGCCTGTTCTAGTTTTCTTTTTGGAATGTCTATAGCGGCAAAATATATTGAGTCTGGAAGTTATAAAAAAGTACTTTTGGTGGGTGCAGATAAAATGTCATCGATTATAGATTACAAGGACCGTACCACTTGTATTATTTTTGGAGATGGTGCAGGAGCTGCCCTTTTTGAGCCAAATTTTGAAGGATTAGGAGTCCAAGATGAATATTTAAGAACAGACGGTAACGGAAGAGATTCTTTAAAAATTGATGCTGGTGGATCATTACTTCCTTCGTCAATAGAAACTGTTAATAATAACCAACATGTCGTTTTTCAAGATGGAAAAACAGTTTTTAAATTTGCAGTTACAAGAATGGCTGATGTATCAGAAAAAATTTTAAAACGCAATAATTTAACTGGAGACGACATTCAATGGTTGGTTCCTCATCAAGCTAACAATCGAATAATTGAAGCTACTTCAAAACGAATGAACCTGCCTGATGAAAAAGTGATGAAAAATATTCATAAATACGGAAATACAACATCGGCAACATTACCTTTATGTCTTTTCGAATATGAGAAAAAACTTAAAAAAGGCGATAAACTAGTTTTCGCTGCTTTTGGAGGAGGATTTACTTGGGGAGCTATGTACCTTACTTGGTCATACGACTCCTAATTAATAGAACAAACTAAAACTGATACTATGGATTTAAAAGAGATTCAAAATTTAATCAAGTTTGTAGCAAAATCTGGAGCTACTGAAGTTAAACTTGAAATGAATGATGTGAAAATTACAATAAAAACTGTTGAAGACCATGCTAAGGGAGAAACAACTTATATTCAACAAATGCCACAAATGGCACCTCAAGGTGGAGCCTTGCCACCTGTTATAAAAAATACCGTAACACAAGAAGACACTAAACCCCCAGTAGAAGCTGAAAATTCAAAATACATCACTGTAAATTCACCAATTATTGGTACATTTTACAGAAAATCTTCTCCAGATACGCCTTCTTTTGTAGAGGTTGGAGATTCAATTAAAGACGGTGATGTTTTATGTATTATTGAAGCTATGAAACTTTTTAATGAAATAGAAAGTGAAATTACAGGTAAAATAGTAAAAGTTTTAGTTGATGACGCAACTCCAGTAGAGTTTGATCAACCTTTATTTTTGGTAGACCCATCTTAATTAATCAAATCTAAAATTGTCAATTATATAACTTTTAATAGATTTAGGTTAGTAATTGAACATTTTGAAATTTATTGAAATTATGTTTAAAAAAATATTGATTGCCAATAGAGGAGAAATTGCATTACGTATCATTCGGACCTGTAGGGAAATGGGTATTAAATCCGTTGCAGTTTATTCTACAGCAGACGCCGAAAGTCTTCATGTTCGCTTTGCTGATGAAGCGGTTTGTATCGGACCGCCATCAAGTAGCGAGAGCTATTTAAAAATACCTAATATTATTGCTGCTGCAGAGATAACAAATGCTGATGCTATTCATCCTGGTTATGGTTTTTTATCTGAAAATGCTAATTTTTCAAAATTATGTGAAGAACATAATATTAAGTTTATTGGAGCTTCTGAAGACATGATTAATAGAATGGGGGATAAAGCAATGGCCAAAACCACTATGATTGAAGCAGGAGTACCGTGTGTTCCTGGAAGTGAAGGCACCATACCAAATTTTGAAACCTGTATTAAAGTTGCAAAAAAAACCGGTTATCCAGTTATGCTTAAGGCTAGTGCTGGAGGCGGAGGAAAAGGTATGAGAGCTGTTTGGAAAGAAGAAGATTTGAAAAATGCCTGGGATTCTGCTCGTCATGAAAGTAAAGCTGCTTTTGGAAATGACGACATGTACATAGAAAAATTAATTGAAGAACCTAGACATATTGAAATTCAAATTATAGGAGATAGTAAAGGAAATGCTTGCCATTTAAGTGAAAGAGATTGTTCCATTCAAAGGCGTCATCAAAAACTTACCGAGGAAACTCCAAGTCCATTTATGACTGAAAAGTTAAGGGAAGAAATGGGGTTAGCTGCAGTAAGAGCTGCGGAATACATTAAGTATGAAGGGGCTGGAACTGTTGAGTTTTTAGTAGACAAGCATCGAAACTTTTACTTTATGGAAATGAATACTCGGATTCAAGTAGAACATCCAATTACGGAACAAGTAATTATAGATTTCGATTTAATTAGAGAACAGATTAAAGTAGCTGCAGGTATACCGATTATTGGAAAAAATTATTTCCCAAAACTTCATTCAATCGAGTGCAGGATTAATGCTGAAGATCCTTTTAATAATTTTAGACCTTGTCCAGGAAAAATCATAGAATTGAATTCTCCAGGAGGACATGGAGTTCGGTTAGACACTCACGTGTATGCTGGATATACTATTCCGCCTAATTACGATTCTATGATTGCTAAATTAATTACCACTGCTCAAACCCGTGAAGAGGCTATTAGTAAGATGCGAAGAGCATTGGATGAGTTTGTGATTGAAGGTATCAAAACCACAATTCCATTCCATCGACAACTGATGGATCATCCAGATTATGTTGCAGGTGATTTTACTACTGCTTTTATGGATAGCTTTGAAATGAGCGAAATAGAAGAGGAAGAATAAAAATTTTTAAACTCCGAACCTAAAAGGTTCGGAGTTTTTTTTGTTATATTAAATTTGGACTAGAAGGGAAATTAAAATGATAGCTAATTCAAATTAAAATAAACTACATGGACACTCTTGAATTAAAATTTAAATTACAACAGCAATGTAAGGATCTTATAAAGTTAAGGTATATTAGTATTAATAAAACGATTTCCAATATCGAGCATTCTTTAAAAGAAGAATCTAAAAGTACTAGTGGAGATAAGCATCAAACTGGAAGAGCAATGCTTCAAATTGAACGCGAAAATGCGGGGAATCAATTAAGAGAAATAGAAAAAGTGATGCATCAATTAGCTAAAGTTAACATAAGCTTAGCTTCAGAAACGATTCGATTAGGTAGTATTATTGAAACGAATCAAGCCAATTTTTTTATGAGTATATCTGTTGGTAAATTAGAAACGAATAATTTAATTTATTTAGGCATTGCACCCAATTCACCTATTGGTATGTGCTTATTAGGAAAAACAAAAGGAGATCAATTCAATTTTAGTGGGAAAGTCTATAAAGTACTTTTAATAGCCTAATTTTTAATGGTTTAATTCATAGAAAAACACCTATTTAAAATAATTTGCTATCTTTACTCTATAATTAATATCATGGAAAAATTTATAACTTATTTTATTTATAACTTCACTCTTACTTTTTTAATTTTGGGATTTATTTTTTCTGTTGTAAGTCTAATTATAAAAAAGCAATCATTAACAAAAAAACATATAATTGAAGCTTTATTTTCATATTACTTTCTATTTAATATTGGAATAAGTTTTTTGTATAATTTTATTATGCATGTATTTTTTTCAGCGAAGTCCGCTTCTTTTATAGGCTGGGAAAATAGCCCTTTTCAATTAGAGGTAGGTTTTGCTAGCTTGGGTTTTGCAGTTATTGGTTTTATAGCTTTTAAATCAAATATTAGCTTTAGAACTGCCGGTATTATTGGTCCAGCTTGTTTTTTGTGGGGCGCTGCTGGAGGACATATTTATCAAATGATTACTGAACATAATTTTAATCCAGGTAATGCAGGGATTATTTTTTGGAGTGATGTTTTTATACCAATTATAGGTTTAATTCTTTTATATCAGCAATATAAAATAGAGAATATTTCAAAAATAAGAAAATGAAAACAAAGTAATTACTTGGCTAATCTAATTATGTTTAGCATGCTTGATTTCAACCAATAATATGTTTAATCTAATGTATCTTAAAAACCCCTTGTTTTGCTTATTTACATCTAACAGAAACAGAAAATATAATTTAAGCTATTTTTAAATAAACTTTTTATCAATTATATATTCAGCAATTTGGATGGCATTTGTTGCGGCTCCTTTTCTTAAATTATCACTAACAATCCACATATTTAAGGTTTTTTCTAGTGTTTCATCTCTTCGAATTCTACCAACAAAAACTTCATCTTTACCATTGGCATAAATTGGCATTGGATAGGTATTTGTATCTGGATTATCTTGAACAATTAGCCCCGGGGTTTCATGAAGAATCTTTCTAACATTGTTAATCTCAAAGTCTTTTTTAAACTCAACATTTACAGATTCGCTATGACCCCCTGTAGTAGGAATTCGAACAGCAGTTGCAGAAATTGAAAAGCTTCGATCGTTTAATATTTTTTGAGGCTCACGAGCCAATTTCATTTCTTCTTTTGTATAACCATTTTCTTCAAAATCATCACAATGAGGAAGCGCATTTTTGTGAATTGGATATGGATAAGCCATTTCGGACTGAACTCCACTTGATCTCATTTTCTAATTGATTAACCGCTTTCTTTCCAGTACCAGAAACCGATTGATATGTTGAAATAATTACCCGTCTCATTCTGTATTTTTCATGAAGAGGCGCTAATGCCATGACCAATTGAATAGTAGAACAGTTAGGATTGGCAATGATTTTATCATTGGCAGTTAATGTGGAAGCATTAATTTCTGGCACCACTAATTTCGTCGATAAATCCATTCTCCAAGCTGATGAATTATCAATTACTGTCGTACCTACTTCCGCAAATTTAGGAGCCCATTCTAAAGATATAGTGCTACCAGCGGAAAATATAGCAATCTCAGGCTTTTTAAATAAAGCGTCTTTTAAACCGATTACTTTTATCGTCTTTCCATTAAAATATAATTCATTTCCTATTGATTTTTCAGAAGCTACTAATAATATTTCTGAAACAGGAAAATTACGCTCTTCCAATAATTTAATCATAATAGTTCCTACCATTCCGGTAGCTCCAACAACTGCTATTTTCATATGAATGTCTAGTTAATAACTAGATGATATTAAAGGTTACAAACTTTAAAACGCAAAAATAGGTCATAGATTACTAAACTTTTAAAAATTATACTTAAAAAAAGAACCATCCGCTTTTGACGGATGGTTTAAATTGAAATTTATTAGTTAGAATGTGCAGTGTAGCGGTTCTACGTGCTTATTATTTTTTTAGAAGATCTCTAATTTCAGCTAATAATTCTTCCTGAGTTGGACCAGCTGGAGCAGCAGGTGCTTCTTCAACAGGTTTTTTTGTTTTATTGTATGCTTTAACAATCATAAATAAAACAAATCCAACGATAATTAAGTTAATAATTGAATTGATCCAATTACCATACATAATTGCATTTTCTGCAGTTGTAATTACTCCTTCAGCATCTACTAAAGCAGGAGATAAGACATATTTTAAATCGGCAAAATTGATTCCTTCTGTAAATTGCCCAACAATCGGCATCATAATATCACTTACAAAGCCTTTTACAACTAAGCCAACTGCTCCAGCAAGTAAAACTGCAACTGCCAAATCGATTACATTGCCAGTCATGATAAATTTTTTGAATTCCTTAAACATAATAAATTAATTGGGTTTTTGTTAATTACAATATATGATAAATTAATTATTTGATTGTTGAAACTAAGTTTTATTTCCGATAAAAGACACGCTTTACTCTTTGTGATATTGCTGTCAATAATTCGTAAGAAATTGAATCAATTGTTTCTGCAAGTAAATCTGCTTTATTATCATTCCCAAATAAAACTACCTCATCGCCTTCTTCACAAAGAATTCCTGTTACATTTATCATTATCATATCCATACAAACATTTCCTATTATTGGAGCTTTTATTCCGCGAACCATTACCCAACCTTTACCGTTTCCATATGCTCTACTAATACCATCTGCATGACCAATTGGAATTGTAGCTGTTACGATAGTTCCATCACTTTTAAAAGCTCTATTATACCCAACACTATCTCCTTTTTTAATAGTATGAATTTGTGAAATAACTGACTTTAATGTTGCGATTGGTGTAAAGTTTTTTTGTTCTTCGGGAATATTACTAAAACCATAAAGACCAATTCCAGTTCTAACCATGTCGAATTGCGCTTCAGGATAATTTAAAATTCCTGAAGTATTAGACATATGTAATTTGGGTTGGTAGCTTAATTTACTTGAGATATTTTTTGCAATATTTCTGAAGGTACTTATTTGAGATTCTGAAAAACATTTTTCTTTGAGATCCTCACTAGCCGCTAGGTGTGAAAAAAGCGAAGTAACTTTTATATTGCTTGTCGCATTTAACTTTGAAACAATTTTATCCACCTCGGCTTCATTAAATCCCAATCGATTTAAACCCGTATTAAATTTAAGGTGAACAGGGTAGTTGATTTGTTTTTTGTCAGAAGCTATTTTTATAAATTGCTTTAGTACACTTTCATTATACAAACTAGGTTCTAAACATCGATGTATAAGAGTTTCAAAATTTTCAGGTTGAGGGTGTAGCACTAAAATAGGTGTTTTAACACCAACATCCCTTAAGGCAACCCCTTCATTCACATATGCTACCGCTAAATAATCTACTCCTAAAGTTTCCAATTCTTTTGCAATAATTAAAGCATCGCTTCCATAGGCAAAGGCTTTTACAACCCCCAATATCCTTGTAGAATCTTTTATTCTAGATTTTAAATAATGATAATTTTCACCTAATGCGGTAAGATTTATTTCTAAAACAGTTTCAATGGTTTTTGGCATCCCTTAGTTTTTCTTTTTTTTAGAAATATCTTCAGGCTCTTGAACATTCATTTTCCGAATTTTTTCTCGAATCATTAATTTATAGTAAGCCGCTCTGCTTAAAGGTTCGTATTCATCTACTTCTCCTAAAAGCACCAATTCATCACCTTTAGCTTTACGGTAACTGTAATTTGCTAAATTTCCGGTTCGGGTACATACTGCATGTACCTTAGTTACATACTCAGCAGTTGCCATTAATGAAGGCATAGGGCCAAACGGGTTACCTTTAAAATCCATATCCAATCCAGCAACAATTACCCGCACGCCTCTATTGGCTAAATCATTGCAAACTTTTACAATTTCATCATCGAAAAATTGAGCTTCATCAATACCAACGACATCACAATCGTCTGCTAAAATGGGAATATTTGCTGCGGCAGGAACCGGAGTTGAATGAATTTCGTTACTATCATGAGAAATTACCGACTTATCATCATATCGAGTATCGATCATTGGTTTAAAAATCTCTACTTTTTGTTTAGCAAATTTTGCACGTTTTAATCTTCGGATCAATTCCTCTGTCTTGCCTGAAAACATAGAGCCTGCGATGACTTCAATCCATCCAAATTGTTCTTTTTGATTAACGGTATTTTCGAGAAACATAAAATTAATTTAAACTAAAACAGAATTACTTGACGTTTACATAAAGGTTGTGTAAATTTATAAAAACAAAACAGAAAATTTGCTTTATTTTAATAAGTTATGAAGAAGAAAGTCCTATCCCAGATAAACGCACTTGCCAAGAGCATTATTGCTTCAGAAAATGACATCGATATTATTAAAACTAAACACACATTAATTCAGCTTTATGAAAAGTTAACGGTCTTAGAATTTTTAAAATCAAGTGAAGAAACCAAATTTGAGAAACCAAAAAGATCTGCAACTGATTCCAAAACCTATCGAGAACAAAATTGGTTTCAAGATCCAGATCCTGTTCCACAACCATCTCATGAAGATGCTTTGGTAGAACCTCTAATGGAAAAAATAAAAGATTTAGTAGCTCAAATGCCCAGTCAAAATGACCCTGATGGTTCCGCAGTGGAAGATTTATTAAAAGAAATACTTCCTAAGAAGGAAACTTTTAAAAATGATTTAGAAGAGTTTGCAGCTTCCTATCAAGAAAACTTAGTATTTGAAAGAAAACAAGAAATTGATACTGAAAAAGAAACAAAATCAATTCAAAACAAACCTAAATCTATAAACGACAAATTAAACCAAGGGCTTAATATAGGACTTAACGATCGCATCACTTTTATAAAAAATCTTTTTGAAAATAACACAGATGATTATACCAGAGTTTTATCACAGATAAATTCGATGACTACTTTTAAAGAAGCCTCTTTATTTGTTGAAAATAATATTAAGCCAGATTATAATAATTGGGAAGGAAAAGAAGAATATGCCGATCGTTTTTTATCAATAATTGAAAAACGATTTAACTAATATGATGGGTAAACTTTATTTAGTACCTACTCCAATTGGCAACCTAAAGGACATTACTTTTAGAGCTATTGAAGTTTTAAAAGAAGTGGATTTAATACTCGCCGAGGACACTCGCACAAGTGGAAAATTACTAAAGTATTACGATATTTCTACACACATGCAATCTCATCACATGCATAATGAACACAAGACGGTTGATCATGTAGTAAGAAGAATTATAAATGGAGAAACGGTCGCTTTAATAAGTGATGCAGGCACTCCTGCAATTAGTGATCCAGGATTTTTATTAACCCGTGCTTGTGTTGAAGTTGCAATAGAGGTAGATTGTTTACCAGGAGCTACGGCTTTTGTACCTGCTTTAGTAAATAGTGGTTTACCAAACGATAAATTTGTTTTTGAAGGCTTTCTCCCAGTTAAAAAAGGAAGGCAAACTAGACTATTGCTTTTAGCAGAAGAAACACGAACCATAATTTTTTATGAATCTCCTCATAAACTTCTTAAAACACTTGGCCATATTGTAGAGTATTTTGGTTCTGACAGGTCAGTTTCAGTATCTAGAGAAATTACCAAATTACACGAAGAAACTATTCGTGGTAAAGCCACTGAAGTTTTAGCTTATTATACAGTAAAACCTCCTAAAGGCGAAATAGTCTTGGTAGTTGGAGGCAAGAAATAATTATCTTTTCAAACACAAAATGCATAAGCTTTCATTTTCGTAAACTTGTAAAGTATAAAACTTAATAAAAGATGGGACATAAAGTAACGACAACATGGAAAAATAAGATGCTTTTAGAATCTGATAATCCTCTGGGAAAAAATCTGTTAATGGAATCAGGTCCAGATTTTGGAGGAAGCAATCAAGGATTGAGTCCCAAAGCTTTAATGTTGTCTTCTCTTGGGGGTTGTACAGGATTGGATCTATTGTCTTTATTAAAAAAAATGCGTGTTGAAATTGAGGGTTTTAAAGTGATCGTAAATGGTGAATTGACAGAGGAGCACCCAAAGTATTATGATAAAGTAAGTATTGATTATTACTTTATAGGAACAGATTTAAACAAAGAAAATATTAAAAAAGCAGTTTCGTTGTCGGAAGAACGTTATTGTGGCGTAATTAAAATGTTTAGAGCCTTTGCTGAGGTTACTATTGCAATTCATTTTAATGAATAAGCTTTAATTTTTAATGTCATATATAGAATTCTATTTACTTTTACCTATAACTTCCCTGTTAAAGATTTAAATTTTATGCGCTGGATAATAAAACCAAAACCAGACTTAAGTACAGTTACACGTTTATCTAATAAATTAGGAGTTGACTCAACGACTTCATTTTTGTTAGCTCAACGAGGAATTGAAACTTATGAGGAGGCAAAACGCTTTTTTAGACCCGAATTAAAAGACCTCCACGACCCATTTTTAATGAAGGATATGGACAAGGCGGTTTCAAGAATTGAAAAAGCTATTATCGCTGAAGAAAACATTTTGATTTATGGAGATTACGATGTAGATGGCACCACTAGCGTGGCCTTATTATTTTCTTATTTACGTTCCTATTATTCCAATATTGCAACTTACATTCCAGATAGATATGGTGAAGGTTATGGGATTTCCTATAAAGGAATTGATTTTGCTGAAGACAATAATTTTTCATTAATTATTGCTTTGGATTGCGGAATTAAAGCCATTGATAAAGTAGCGTATGCATCCAAAAAAGGAATTGATTTTATTATTTGTGATCACCATCGACCGGGAGACGAAATACCTAAGGCCAAAGCAGTTTTAGATCCTAAACGCGATGATTGTGATTATCCTTTTAAAGAATTGTGTGGTTGTGGAGTTGGTTTTAAATTGATCCAAGCATTGGCATCCAAAAAAGGAGAAACCATCGATGATTTAGTATTGCATCTAGATTTGGTTGCAACGGCAATTGGAGCAGATATAGTTCCTATTATTGGTGAAAACAGAATTTTAGCGTACCATGGTTTAAAGGTAATTAATCAAAATCCTCGACCTGGGTTTAAAGCCGTTATAGAACAAGTTAAAAAGGAAACATTAACCATTACTGATGTGGTTTTTATAATCGCTCCTCGTATCAATGCGGCAGGAAGGATGAAACATGGGAATCATGCCGTTACATTGCTTTGCGAAACTGATCCCGATTTAGCTGCCCAATATGCTAATGAAATTGATACTTATAATACCGATAGGCGTGATACCGACAAGCGAATCACTTTTGAAGCTTTAGATCAAATAGAAGAACATAAAGAACAAGAAGGATTTACAACTGTTGTTTACGATGAAAATTGGCACAAGGGTGTAATTGGGATTGTAGCCTCTAGGTTAATCGAAACCTATTACCGACCAACCTTAGTTTTTACTAAAAGCGGTTCCGTATTAGCAGCTTCAGCAAGAAGTGTAAAAGGGTTTGATGTTTATAATGCTTTGGAACAATGTTCAGAATTTATAGAACAATTTGGAGGTCATAAATACGCAGCTGGTTTAACCTTAAAACCAGAAAACTATAAAAACTTTAAAGCAAAATTTGAAGAAATAGTTTCAAATACCATAGATCCAAAATTATTAATTCCTAAAATTAAAATTGATGCTCAAATAAATTTATCAGATATCACTCCTAAATTTTACAGGATTTTAAGTCAGTTTGCACCTTTTGGACCAAATAATATGACACCTGTTTTTATGACTGAAGATATGCAGGATACAGGTTATGGAAAACAAGTAGGGGAAGACAAATCTCATTTACGATTTACTGCCACTCAAAATGGGAAAGGAAAAATAGTAGGAATTGGTTTTGGTATGGGTGATCAAATTGAGCTTATTAAAAACAAAAAACCATTTAAAGCTGCTTATACTATCGATGAAAATGAATGGAACGGGAATAAAAACCTTCAGTTAAAATTAAAAGACCTTAAAGCGTAATAATTTCATCTTCTTCTAGCAGTTCTTCATTTCTTAATCTTAGAATTATTTGTGCAACTGCTATGGTATCTTTTTCACAATAGCGAATAATTCGATCTATATCTTTTTCTTTATAATAAACATCACAAACTTCACTTCCATCAATATCATCTTTTGGAGAAGGGATGCCTAAAACGTGAGTCATTAATTTTAAAGAAGTATAGGTTTTATAATCTCCAAACTTCCATAATTCTAAGGTGTCTAGATGTGGTACTTCCCAAGGTTTTTTTCCAAACAAATTCAATTTAAAAGGGATGTCAATTTTATGGATAATCATTCTTCTTGCTATATATGGAAGGTCAAACTCCTTACCATTATGAGCACATAACAAATGATAAGGTTTGTTATAATGAGTCTCGAGTAGTATTTTAAACTCTTTTAAAATTGAATCTTCTTCTCCGTGAAAAGTGGTTATTCTAAAATTTCGATTATCTCCTTTAAACACAAAATACCCTACTGAAATACAAATAATTTTCCCAAATTCTGCCCAAATCCCAGCTCTGTCGTAAAATTCTTCTGGTGAGAATTCATCTTTTCTTTGGTATTTGGTTTTTTGGTCCCAAAGTAGTTTAGAGGTGTCGTCTAATTCATAAAAATTAGCATATAATGGAACTGTTTCGATATCTAGAAACAACACGTGTTCTAGTTTGATTCTTTTCAACATATTTTAGTTATTGCAATCGGGGAGCAACTATAAAGATAGTAAAATTAAAAAAGAGATTGTTGTTAATAAGGAGATTTGTAATCCAAGAACCATTTTTTAGATGTAAACTACCGGCCAAGAGGCGAACCTTTAAGTAGGCAATTTCTATAAATCACCAACCACTGTATTTTGGAGGGTATATTTCGTTTAAATTTAGGTAAACAATAAGCTGTCCTCTATGGTGCGTTACATGATCTTGCAGTAGATTTAATATTTGTAATTTACTTTTGGCTCCTGCAAAAAAATCAACTGGCTCATTTAATTCTTCCTCAGGAGTATTTGTAATAATTTCAAGCACAACATCAAAAGTATTTTCTAAGGCTAAAATTGTTTCTTTTTTTGTTTCTAACAGTTCTTTTTTTTCTTTCTTATACTCAATATTAGTAAAATAAGTTGTGCTGAGCCATTCCATATTTTCATTAATGTGTATTAATTGTTCCTTAAAACTCATTTGTCTTTCGGTAGGTTTAAAATCGTAATTTTCTTCAGGCATTTTTTCGGCAATAGCAATAAGATAACTTTTTGAGTTTTCCCATTTTTCCAAAAAAGCTATTTTTGGAGTTATTTGTTGTGCGATAACTTTGGAAGAATTTATTACAATTAGTAAAACTAAAAGCCCTATTTTGTTCATTCTTTTTGTTTTAATAAAGAAACAATAAATTTATTAAAAATTAAGGCCTATATAAATAGCAATATAAACGTATGTTAACATTAGATAGTTTTAAATCTCTTGAGAATGGAGAAATAAATAAAGAAGAATTTTTAAAGCTCGTTAAATCAGATATTTCTCCTGTAAAATTAGAAGAAATTTTACGTGATTTAAATTATCAAGAACAGCTTTTTAAGTTGCAAGCCGAATTGGTTAATCTTCAAAAATGGGTCACTAAAAATAAAAAAAGGGTTTGTATTATATTTGAAGGAAGAGACGCTGCAGGCAAAGGGGGGTCTATAAGAAGGATGACAGAACACTTAAATCCGAGAGCTAGAAGAGTAGTGGCACTTTCCAAACCAACAGAAGTAGAACAAGGCCAGTGGTATTTCAGAAGGTATATTAAAGAAATGCCCAACCCAGGGGAACTTGTGTTTTTTGATAGAAGTTGGTATAATAGAGCAATTGTTGAACCTGTTATGGGGTTTTGTTCTAAAGAACAATATAACAAGTTTATGATTCATGTCCCTAAATTTGAAAAAATGCTTTATGAAGATGGAATTCTATTAATTAAGTTTTGGTTTTCGGTAACAAAAGAGGAACAATTAAAAAGATTTGAATCTCGATTGGCAAGTCCACTAAAGCGATGGAAATTTAGTCCTGTAGACCAAGAGGGACAAAATAAATGGGATATTTATACTCATTATAAAGACCAAATGTTTGCTAATACCCACACTGCATTTAGTCCTTGGATCATAATTAAAACAAACAACAAAAAGGAAGCGCGCTTGGAAAGTTTGCGATATTTACTTTCTAGATTTGAGTATGAAGGGAAAGGAAATGCTGGCACCACCTTATTAACAGATCCAAATATTGTGCAACGTTATCATAGAACTTTAAAGAAAACATTTACCAATGAAGGATAAAA
>JGI20154J14316_10002877_pt1 | contig 14148 bp, 12 predicted proteins | sample COG_04_FD_14316 | JGI IMG/M metagenome (IMG submission 14316) | reverse complement strand
TTACTACTGTTCCTGCACCCATTTTAATATAATTAACTTGTAATACTTCAGTTTCATAATGAATATCATAATATAAACTTAATATTTCATTGTCTCCCCATCTATATTTATAAATACCATTACTTTCATTTACTTCCTTCATCCAATTTTTATGATTTTGTGTTTTAAAAATATCTAATTTTGTAATATTTGTATCATAACAAACTAAATTTATTTGAAAAAAATCTTCTGCTTGTTCTTTATCTTCTATTAATAATAAATCTTTAATCCATTTTTTTCCAGGAATTATATTGTATTTTTTACAATAGTTTTTAACTAAATTACATAATCCAGTTCTTACATCTCTAGATCTGTGATTGATTTCATATTTATAACTATTAAAGCATAATATATGTGATTCTGATTCAATTAATTTTTCTATATAAGATATATCAAAATCTTTTATCCATAAACTATCATCATCGAAATTAAATGCAATATCATATTTTTTATATTCTGTATTTGGATAATCATAATAATTTGACCAAAAATTACACATATGATGATATCCTATTCTGTTTTCATTTCCAATTTTTACAAAATATATATCATTATAATTTAAATTACTAGGCAATCCATAATCAATTTCAATAAATTTAATGGAAGAATCAATTGAATTATAAATATCTTTTTTAAATGTTTCATTATAAATATTATCAAAATGATGAATATAAACTGGAAATTTATATTTTTGATTAAAATGTTTATAAAAAGATTTTAAAGATTCTCCTAAGCATTTAGTTCTAGATGAAATCAAATGTATACATACATTTAAATTCATGCTATATAATATTAAATATATATTATCTTGATTAATAAATTAAATTAAAATAATTATATAATACATAAAATGAATACATTATTACAAAATATGGATTTACGTAAATATGAAAAAAAATTTCAAACTTTAGTAAATTATATTGGAAAAAATGCTGAAACAATTTTAGAAGTTGGATCACATTATGGCGAAGATTCAATTCGATTTAGATATTTTTTTCCACAATCTAATTTATATTGCTTCGAATGTGATCCAAGAAATATTGAAATATTTGAAAAATATTGTAAAGAAATAGATAATATTAAATTAATTAAAAAAGCTGTATCAAAAAATGAAACTACGTTAGATTTTTATCAATCTTTTAAACCAGAAAATATAAATAATTTACCAGATAAATATAAATTTATTAATAAAAATGAATATAATAATTTAAAATTAAATGCCTCAGGTTCTTCTTCATTAAAAAAATCAAATTTTGAACATTTAAAAAATTCTACTAAAATTCAAGTTGAAACAATATCATTAAATAAATTTTATGAACAAGAAAATATTGATGTAGTTGATTTATTATGGATTGATGTGCAGGGAGCAGAAAAAGATGTATTAGATGGGGCTAATAATATTTTACATAAAGTTAAGTATATTCAAATTGAATATGGAGAATTAATATATGAAGATGCATTAACTAGAGAAAATACAATAGATTATATGAAAAAATATAATTTCAAACTATTACATGATTGGAATCCAAACTCATCTATTGGTGATTTTTTATTTAAAAATAATAATATACTATTATAAGAAAAATGAAAAAAATACTTTATATTGAACCCAGACAAAATGAGAAAAGATATTTATATTATACTTACATCGGAAAAGAATTACAAAAATATAAAACTATAAATTTAATAATAGGAGATAATCTCGATAAATATCAATTAAATGATTTTCATCTTATCATATTAGGATATGGAGCATGTGCTACTAATTTTTGTACAACTAAAGAAATATTAAATACAAAAACTCCCATTATCGCTTTTCTATTCAAATTAGGTGTAAACAAAGAACATAAATTTAGTTTTTTAAAAAATAATAATATTATTATTTTTGGTCAACAATATCGAATACCAGAATTTGAAAAAAAATATAAAGTAAGTATAAATAAAACGTTGTACCCATTTAATAATAATTTATTTCATAATCAAAATTTACAAAAAATATACGATATTAGTATAACTGGTGCCAAACATGATTCAAAACATTATATAGAAGAAGCATTTTTAAAAGAAGAACACAATTTACGAGAAAGAATTATAAATAAATTAAAACCATTAAATATAAAAACATTTATTAATTGTACAGATATTAATAAAGAAGCTTATATTGAAGATATAAATGAATATATAAAAATAATTAATCAATCTAAATTTTGGATATGTGTGAGCGCTGATCATGGAGATTTAACACCAAGATTTTGTGAAATTATTTGTTGTAAAACATTAATATTTTGCAATGAACATAATTATAGTACATTTAATGATCTATTTATTGATGGTGAAACATGTGTTATTTTTAAAAATGATTTAAGTGATTTTGAAAGTAAAATAAATTTTTATTTAAATAATCCTAATAAATGTAAAGAAATGGTAGATAAAATGTATGAAATTTATAATAATAATTATTCAATAGATAAAACAGTAAATAAAATGTTAAGTTTTATAAATTAAATTATTGAATATATAATAAGTAAAACAAATAATAAAAATATAAAAAATAGAAATTTATGGATTAATGATAATTATAAAATTATTCAATTATCTTTGAATGAATTATTAAAAAAATATAATATTATAAATTAGATTTATAATTAAATAATTTAAAATCTTCTTCATAAATTTTATATATTTTAGTTTTAATAGATTCTGTTAAATATTCTTGGTAATTTTCTATATTAGAACTATTTTTTTTTTGCAAAAATAGTTCATTATTATCATTAATTTTTAAAGTATCTTTTATTTTCATTATTTCTTCTTGATAATTCTCTAGACGAAAAATATTTTTTATTATTTTATTATTTTCACAGTAAACTTGTTTATATTGAGGTTGTAAATGCCATTTTAAATTATTATATTCTTCAATATTAGAATTTAATATATTTGGAATTAATTCTACAAAATCATTAAAACTTATATTTCTATCTAAAATTTTTCCATTAGGAAGTTTTCTTCTTCTTTCTGGAACTTCTTTTGATTTATCATAATCTTCAAATTTAGCTAAAATCCATTTAAATGTAGATATACATCTTGTATATGGATTTCTTATAAATATAAAACATTCAAATTCATTAATATTATAATATTTACTAAAAATTTTATATTCACTGGGTATATTTTTTTTAATAGCATTTTTTTGTTCAATTGAATTCCATAAATTTTCAAAATTATCAAAACATGTTAAATTATTATTATTTAATTTATTAATAATAAATTTTATATTCGTACCTCCATTTTTTGGTATATGAAAAAAAATAAATTTTTTTTTAAATTCCATTATATTATTAATATATATATTAATAATATATAATGAATGATTTTAATTTTAATAAAATATTATTTAAATACTATAAAACTAAATATAAATCAATAAAAAATTTTGAATTAATTCATGAATTATTAGAAACAAATGATATTTCTGATAAGGATAAATTATTTTATTTAGAAAATAAAATACCTATTTTTGGCATAAATGATAGAAATAGTTTTTTAATAAGAGATTTCTATTATTTTTATGATCATAACGAAGAAATAAATAATTTATATATAAATTTTATGAAAAATATTATTCAACCATTATTTCCAAATGAAAATAATTTAGTAATACAAAAAACACCTAATATAAGATTTCATTTACCCAATTGTTCTAATATTGGTAAAAGGGATAGCGATATATATGATGAATTTATAGGTGTTCATACAGATTCAGAAGCTGGTCATCCAAATGAAGAAATAAATTTAGTAATTGCTATTAATGATATGTTTGATACAAATAGTATTTACTACGAAAAAGAACCTAATATGAATATTGAACTAGAACAATTCAATAATTTAAAATTAAAGACTAATGAATATTTTATATACAATTTCAATCAATGTAGGCATTATAATAAAATAAATAAAACTAATCAAACAAGAGTTAGTTTAGATATTCGTTTTATACCATATTCAAAATATATTTCCTATAATAATAATTCACTTACATCAAATAAAAAATTTGTTATAGGTGATTATTATATTTTAGTTTAAATTAATAATTAAATATCAATATAATAAAGAAATGAATTATTTTTTTACAAATGGTTTTCCAAATGCAGGTTCTGGTAATAAATTATTTGTTTATTTTTTAGGAAATATTTTATCAAATATATATGAAATTCCTTATTATCATCCAGGAATTCCTGAAATGAAAATACCTCCAAATGATATTAAAAAAAATAATTTAAGAAATTATACTGAAAAAAATTATCATACTTTATTTGATAAAAATTTATTTAATAAAAATATAAATTATGAATTACAATATAATACTAATCCTACTATAGAAGATTATACGTTATTTAAAGATTATAAAAATATATGTAATAATTCTTATGTAATTAATAAAAAAAATATTAATAATGAAGATTTAGTTTATCACTTTAGAGCTGGAGATTATTTTTTTGATGGTAATCATTATTTATTAAATGGAGATAAATTAGAAAATTTGCTAAAAAATATTCAATATAAACAATTTTATGTTGTCACTAATTTAACAAAAAAATCTGAATGGAATATGAATGATTATGTAGATTATAGAAAAAAATATTTAATAAATGGAATTCATACAACACCTTATTCTGAAAACAGATGTGTTCAACCTACTCATTTTCAAGAAGTTTTAGATCATATTAATTCTGTTATTAATATTTGCAATAAATATAATTGTATTTGGATTTCAGAGTCTGTTTATGAAGATTTTAATACTATTCGTAATTTTAATAAAATTATAATTAATGTATCAACATTAAGTTGGTGGGCAGCAGTTTTAAGTAATGCTAAAGAAATATATGTCCCTAAAAGATGGAAATATAAAAAAGAAGAACAAGGGAAAGGGAAAAATAAAAACTTGGCTCAAATTGATTTACCAGGATGGCATCAAGTTGATTTATAATAAATAATCATATAAATTTTTTAATCCATTTTTTAGCCCCATATTAGGCTTATAATCTAAATCTTCTTTCGCCTTTTCAATCGAAGCATACGTGTGCGGAACATCGCCTAACTGTTCTCCTAATTGATGAATCTTGGCTTTCTTTCCGCAAATTTCCTCACAGGTCTCTATGAATTCATTCAAACTAACTGGCTGGGAGTTTCCCAAATTGTACACTTCGCATCTCTTTTCTTTTCTGTTTTCAAGCGCCCCCACAATCCCCGAAACTATATCATCAATATAAGTATAATCTCTTGATGATGTTCCATCTCCGTATTTATCTATTGGCGTTTCATTCATGATAGCTTTCATAAATTTATACGGAGCCATATCGGGACGACCATGTGGTCCATATACGGTAAAAAAGCGTAATCCGAAACAAGAAACCGGGTAGAGTTGGGTGTATGTTTTTGCGTATAATTCCATGGCCATTTTACTACAAGCGTAAGGGCTATTACACGTTTCTATTTTATCTGTCTCTTCGAAAGGAACCTTTGTATTTAGTCCATACACGCTGCTGCTACTTGCGTACACAATATGCTGTACATTGTTTTTTACAGATTCTTCAAGTATGTGGATAAACCCTCTTATGTTTACATCACAATACGTTTTAGGGTTTTCGATGGAGTATCTTACACCTGCCATAGAAGCCAAATGGATAATTTTATGCGGACGGAACGTAGAAATAACGGTGGTGTCCTGTATATCCTCTTTCGCAAACCGAAAGTTGGGGTAAGAGGTCAGTAATTCTATATGGGCTTTCTTAATGGAAACGTCATAATAATCATTTACGTTGTCGACGCCGTATACCTCGTAATTATTTTCCAACAAATATTTTGTTGTATGAAATCCAATGAATCCAGCACAACCCGTGACTACAATTTTTTTCGCGGGGTCTATTTCGTCGCAGCACCCGTTTTTGCTACACCATTCGTGCGAGTCACTACAGTTTTTTACTGGAAAGCAATGATGACACTCCTCTTTTGAACAATCTCCCAATACACAAAATACGGTCATTATACTATGTGTTGGTATTTAATATTCGGACTGATACCTAACGGGTAACCAACCATCAGGTGTTCTGTTCAATTCACTAAAATCGAGGTTATCTTTCCACAAACCGTCTCTACCTCTTCATCTTTTAATAAGGGATAAATAGGTAAGGTAATAATTTGCTCATACACCTTTTCCGCTTCGGGACATAATCCCCGTTCATACCCCAGCGATTGGTAGTAAGAATGGAGATAAATGGGCATGTAATGAACGTTCACCCCAATCCCTGCCTCCTTCAGTTTTGTAAATACTTCGTCGCGAGTATGTTCCGTGTTTTCCAGTTTTAGTTTCACCACATAGATGTGATACGCACAGTCGTAGTGAGTTGTTACAGGTTCTATCAGACCAGTATGCTTCTCGAAAAATGCGTCGTATTTTCTGGCGATCTCGTTTCTCCGTTGAATGAACCCGTCGAGTTTGTTCATCTGGCTTATCCCCAATGCGCACAACAGGTCTGGGATCCGGTAATTGTAGCCCAACTCCACCATGTCGTAATAATGGCTGTTCGACTTCTCGCGTTCCTTGAAGTCCCGCGTAATCCCATGACTTCGACAAGACTGGCCTCGCTTGAAATACTCCTCGTTGTTTGTCACCATCATTCCTCCTTCACACGTAGTAATGTTTTTCACAGGGTGAAACGACAAGCAGGTGATATCCGCATAGCTTCCCACCTTCCGACCCTTGTACTGCCCCCCAAGAGAATGGGCGGCGTCCTGGATGAGAACCAGATTGTGTTTGCTACATATCTCTCGCATTTCGTCGTAGTGACAAGGCTGGCCACACATGTCCACCATAATGACCGCCTTTGTCTTGTCTGTGATCAGGGCCTCTATTTTGGTCACGTCGATGTTCATGGTGCTGGGGTCAACGTCGCAAAACACGGGGGTTCCTCCTTGGTACAATACGCAATTTGCGGAGGCTACGAAACTGATTGCAGACACAATGACCTCGTCGCCTTTGCCAATTCCAGCAGCATACGTGGCACAGTGGAGGGCGGCGGTTCCGCTGTTTACCGCTACTCCATAAGAACATCCAATGTAATCACACACCTTTTTCTCAAACTGATTTACTCGTGGTCCTGTCGTCAAATACGTGTTTTCCTCCAACACCTCCATGACGGCTTGTTTGTCGTCTTCGTCGAGTGTTTGCTTTCCGTAGGGAATCATATATTATGTATATATGTTTGAAATTATATTCCCATATTATACAATATTATGGAATTTTTATACAGTTCAATTGAGATCTCATTTAAAGTTACGCATAATATAACTATATTATTGTATGAATATAGCTATATGACCAAGGTAAATGTTGCTTATTTCCTTTGAGGAAATTAATATAAGATAATAAGTATATATTATATAAATTTAAACTATTTATATTGAATGAAGATAACAATTATCAATGTAAATAAAAACGATGAAGATGGAAAATTAATAATGGAATGGAGAAATGATACAACGACGAGAAAAAACTCGTATTGCCAAACTGAATACACGTGGGACGACTTCAAACCATTGTTTTATGGAAAATATTTCAATAATCACATACCACCACTGTTCGCTGTGTATGGAGATAAAAAAATCGCTTTTGTCGGTTCTATGAATACCGAGGAAAAGGACACCATCGAAATATCGATCAACATAGATCCTGACTTCCGAGGAAAAAAACTGGCCGTCCCGATAATGACAAAGGCGTTGTCACATATAAGGGAGCAATACAAGACGGTAAATAAGGTTGTTGCTGAAATTAAAGCATTCAATACCGCTTCACGTACATGTTTCGAAAAGGCTGGATTCGTCCTTGAAAAAAAGATGGTTACAAATGGCGATTTAATTTATTGTTATAGTTATAAAATGGGGGAAACCGAAAACGTGTTTCGTATAAAAAATCGTACAATTGGAAATAATACTCCAACCTACATCATAGCAGAGCTTTCGTGTAATCACAACCAGGACATTCAAAAGGCCTACCAGCTAATTGACGCTGCGGCCGAGTCGGGTGCCGACGCAGTAAAACTACAAACATACACGGCAGATACAATGACACTGGATTGCGATACTCCTATTTTCAAAGATTGTCTGAAGGGAACTTTATGGGAAGGACAGACCCTCCACCAGTTATATTCCAAGGCGTTTACGCCATGGGAGTGGCATAAAGATCTTAAAGAATATGCCAATTCCAAGGGAATGGACCTGTTCTCGTCGCCGTTTGATACAACCGCGGTGGACTTCCTGGAGTCGCTGGACATGCCGGCATACAAAATCGCCTCCTTCGAAATCACCGACCATGTTCTCATCAAAAAGGTGGCACAAACAGGAAAACCGGTTATCATATCGTCGGGCATGGCGTCGCTGAGCGAACTGAACGACGCCGTTTCCTTGTTAAGAGAACACGGATGTCCGCAAATAGCGATGCTGAAATGTACCAGCGCATACCCCGCAAAAATTGAAGACGCCAACCTGAACACCATCAAACACATGATGGAAACCTTCCACGTTGTAGGCGGCCTCTCGGACCATACGCTGGGCATTGAAGTGCCCATCGCTTCGGTGGTGCTCGGTGGACGCATCATTGAGAAACATTTCAAATTGACAGACGACAGCGGCAGCGAAGACGACGCGTTTTCGCTTACGCCTACCGAATTCAAGGCGATGGTGGATGCGGTTAGGAATGTGGAAAAGACGATGGGGGTGATCAAATATGCCGGGGTGAACAGCGAGTCCAAATCCAAGACGTTTCGTCGTTCTCTCTTTGTGGCGGAAGATGTAAAACAAGGAGAGGCGTTTACGGAGGAAAACGTTCGGTCTATTCGGCCAGCCAACGGGCTTCACACCAAGTTTTATGGAGACGTTCTCGGGCGAAAGGCACGAACAGATCTGGCGAGGGGAACGCCGCTCTCCTGGGACATTGTCGAGTAATGACGTTCAATGATGAAAAGAATGGATAATAATTTGTCGATTATTATACATGAATATCGTGTTCAGAGTCGATTCGTCCGATCTGATTGGAACGGGACACCTATACAGATGCTTACATATGGCGCACCACTACCGAGACCACAACGTCTACTTCATTTGTAAAAAACACCCCTACAATCTCAACGACAAGGTGGCAGAGGCATACACCCTGCTTGAAATAGAAAATGGCACCGACCAAGAAATATCGCTCGACATGACTACGTGGCTAGGCGAGTCGGAGGCGAACGACGCGAAGAAAACGATTGCTATATTGACTGCGCACCACATCGAGGTCGATTGGTTGGTGGTGGATCATTATGCCATAAACAGCACATGGGAAACCATGCTGCGACATTATACGAAGAAGATAGCAGTCATAGACGACTTCACGACAAGACAGCATGATTGCGACGCGATCGTCAACCAGCAGATTACCCCTGAGCGAGGGCTGTCGGAATACAATCACCTGAAGCAGCGCGGATGTAAAGTGTGTTGCGGAAACGACTATTTGCTTCTGAACCCCAGATACTTTGCGTACACTGACACCGACCTTACAAAATCGTATGGCAATGCGATCTCCCGAATTGCGATTTTTATGGGCGGCGCAGACACGTGCAACACCACCGAGACCGTGCTGCGGACATGTATTGAGTTCAACGAGAATTTACCTCAACCGATTCGGCTGGATGTTGTTGTGGGGAAGGCGAATAGACATTACGAGAAACTAAACGAATATGTCTCGGCGTATCCATATGTTCGCATGTACTACGACATCCCGTTCATCGGAGACGTGCTTGTAAACGCAGATCTTTCGATTGGCGCGCCTGGCACAACATCGTACGAAAGGTGTATAACGAACACTCCGTCTTTGTGTGTATGTATAGCCGAGAATCAGCTAACGGTGGTGGATAAGTTCATAGATGCTGGTTGTATGAAATATCTTGGCACAATCGAGGACGATTACCAAGAAAGACTGTTGTATTGGTTGGAATACTTTTATAACAACGCGAAGGAGCTACAGACGATGAGCGAGGCATGTGCGTCTGTTGTGGATGTAAAAACGAATAAAAATAAATCTATATTAGATATAGAATGGAAAAAAAACTAATCGTAGGCACAGTACAATTTGGATTAGACTATGGTATAACTAATAATAGTGGTAAAATAAAAGAAACCGAAATTGATGAGATATTTACATTCTGCGACGACAATAATGTTTTATATTTTGATACAGCACAAGATTATGGGACAAGTGAAGATATATTATCGAAATATAGTAAATTGTATCCCAATGTTAATGTCATTACCAAATCAAAATTTGGAAATAAAAACATTCGCGAAACTATTACCAAATCATTAGATAAGTTTGATAAGATTGAATGTTATATGTTACATTCGTATAACGATTATAAAAATAAAGACTTGTTAGATGAATTAATATATTATAAAAATAAGAACAAAATAAATAGGATAGGAGTGTCTATTTATAATGTTCAAGAGGGAATCGAAATATTGAACGACGATATTGTAGACGTTATTCAACTTCCCTTTAATTATCTTGATAATCAATGGTTTGAACAAGATTTTCAAAATTTATTAACAAAAAGAAATATTGAAATACATGTAAGAAGTATTTTTCTTCAAGGCATTCTATTAAATAGACCTGTAAAATATCCCATTAATATAAGTCAACCCGAATTTGATAAACTGGAAGAGATAATACATGAATTATCAATTGAGTTACAATTAAACAAGTTAGAATTGTGTTTTGCTTATATTAACAGTTTTGACTGGATAAAAAAATTTTTAATTGGAGTAGACAATTTACATCATATGAAATCAAATTATTATTTAATTAACAAAGACCTCAAATTATCAAGTAAACAATTAGATTTTGTTAAAAAGAAAACACAAGATATAAATAAAATTCTAATAGATCCATCCAAATGGGTATTTAATTAAACAAATTAATTAAATCTTTTTTCATTTCAACATAAAAGCAAGTATTATCATATCCATCGTTTCCATTTATTGTATTATGAGAATAGACTTCTATACTTTCTAAAAAGTAATTCTTACTGCTTTGAAAAATTTCAAACCAGTTTTGTTTGTAAATAAATGTGTTTTCAATGTATTTATAAGGATTTTTCCGTTGTCTGTTGCTATAAAAATCTGTAATAATTAATTTACCATTGTTTTTTAAAACTCTATCTATTTCACTAACAGATTTTAATAATAACCCTCGATCTATATACATAAAAACAAAAGGCACCATGACTATGTCAAATTTATCATTTTCATATATATTTATATCATCACAAGTGCCAACACTGAAAGATATAGTGTTATTTGGATAATTATTTCCCTCATCTATACCCTGTTGAGAAGGGTCTAATCCATAGTATTTACATGTTGGAAACATTTTTTGTAATAAACGCAACCTCCATCCCTGACAACAACCAATTTCTAATATATTCAAATTTTCAAGTTTTTTTTCACTTATTTTTTTAAGAAGTATATCATCCTTTATATGTTCTTCACTACAGAGTGCTTTTTTATTTCTTTTAAAAAACTCATTTCCTTCAAAATCCAAGAATGATTCCTTGTTATTCATCATATAATTATATATATATATATTATAAATATCTGTATTCAAACACTTTTGTCTCATTTTTTACGGTTGGTGTAAAATACTTAAAATACCAATTTTTATTGTACTTGACAATAAATACTAAATCCATAATAGAACTGTGTCCTTTTATTGAACTTCAAAAAACATCTATATTGTAATAAAATAATCATATGTTAGGAATGAAAAATATGTTACACCTTTGAACATTTAAAACGCTGACTATGTTCAAATGTGTATATATATATATACATATATATACATATATATAGCATGAACTTGCTTATTGTACAAGCACGGTGCGGTTCGTCGAGATTGAAGGATAAAATATTTTTGAATTTAAATAATGAGTCAATGTTGTTAAAAATAATTAATAGATGTAAAAAATCAAAGAGAATAGACAAGATAGTTATAGCAACGACAGTAAACACCGAAGATAATAGAATCAATGATTTTTGTAATAACCACGATATTGATTGCTATCGAAGCGATGAAAGAGATTTATTAAATAGGTATTATTACTTGTCGAAATTACTTCAACCTAAAAATATAATAAGGATCACATCTGATTGTCCGTTCATCGATATAGTTGAATTAGATAATATGGTGAATACTTTTGATAATTCAACGATTGATTATATGTATAATACAGATGAAGTTGACTATAACAATATCTATCCCGAGGGTTCAGATATAGAAATATGTAACTTTAAAACATTAGAGTACATATGGAAAAACGAAAAAGACAATAGAGAACATGCTACTGGTATTATCAGAAGCAAAAGGGAATACTATTCGAAGTTTTTGAATATCAACTATTACGATTTTGGTCTAAGTAAATTGAACTTAACGAACAATTTAACTGGTTTGGCACTAAGCATCGACACTCAAAATGACTACGAAGTAGCAAAGTTCGTATATAATCATTTTAAAGACGACGAAACCTTTTCATTTAAAGATATTCTATATTTTATTGATAAAAACTATGATGAATATTTAAACATAAAAAACAAGAAGAATATACAAAGAACAGGACAGGATTTGTACAAGATAGCAAAGCAGCTTATTCCAGGCGGCACTCAGTTACTATCAAAAAGACCAGAGATGTTTTTACCTGATAACTGGCCGTCCTATTATTCTAAAGTGGAAGGGGTTGAAGTAACCGATTTAGACGGGAATAAGTATATTGATATGGGTATAAACGGCATAGGTACTTGTATATTAGGCGCTTCCAACAAAGATGTTAATAATGCTGTTATCGAATGTGTTAATAGAGGTTCGATGAGCACGCTGAATCATCCAAATGAGGTTTATTTAACACAAAAGTTAATCGAACTTCATCCATGGTCAGATATGGCAAGATACACAAGGTCATCCGGCGAGGCTTGTTCTGTGGCAGTAAGAATAGCACGTGCTTACACATCTAAGTACAAGGTTGCGTTTTGTGGTTATCATGGTTGGCATGATTGGTACTTGGCAACAAATATAAATAACAATGGTTTAGATAAGCATTTAATACAAGGGTTGTCAAGTGACGGTGTTCCGTCAACATTAGATGGATCAATTTTTCCATTTACATATAATAAAATCGAAGAACTGGAAAAACTATTATCGACCCAGGACATTGGAGTAATTATTATGGAACCAATGCGTTCTGTTTTTCCCGTTGATAATTTTTTAGAAAAGGTTCGAGAGTTGGCTACCCGACATAATTGTGTATTGATTTTTGATGAAGTGACGTCTGGGTTTCGAATTACAAATGGCGGGTTACATAAACATTTTAATGTAAACCCGGATATAGCAATTTTTGGCAAGGCAATTTCAAACGGCTACCCGTTAGGTGTTGTTTTGGGAAATAAAAATGTCATGCAGAAAGCACAAGATACATTTATATCATCAACATATTGGACGGAAGGAATCGGATTTACAGCTGGATTGACGACAATTAATAAATTTGTAGAGTTGAACGTCGCAGAAAATGTGAAAGAAAAAGGGGAATATTTTCAGTGCGAATTAAAGAAAATTATAGAAAAACACAATATGAATATAACTGTTGGGGGATTACCATGTATTAGCACATTTACATTTAATTATGAAAATCCATTAGCAGTAAAAACATTATTTATTCAGGAAATGCTAAGAAAGGGATACTTAACCACGGTTGCTTTATATATGACTTACGCACATACTAAAAAACATATTAGCGATTATTTGAAAGAAATTGAAAATTTCATTACAAAATACAAATCAGATATTGAAACGAACAACATCGACCAGTATCTGGACGGTCCTATTTGTCATGGTGGATTTAATCGGGTAAATTAAGATTTTAATATATATATATATAAGTGTATTCGGAATATATATATATATATATTATGGCCATAAATGAATCCGTTAGGGAGGTATTTGACGCTTATCTGAAGTCGCCATGCGAACAGCCA
>JGI20154J14316_10002876_pt1 | contig 14164 bp, 14 predicted proteins | sample COG_04_FD_14316 | JGI IMG/M metagenome (IMG submission 14316) | reverse complement strand
ATGTCTTTGCAGAGTTTTGGATGTACAATACAAAACTTTTACGAATGGTTGTGAATACGGATGGCAGAGTGTTACTAGTGGTGAAGAATGTCAGACAGCAACTGGCGTTACTATAGCTTATGACAATGGGCAAGCGTCGCAGCCGTGTTACACATGTGGTGGAATTCATGCTGCGCCCCGGAGAGGTGGAGATTGCCCTCTCCGGGACGGCGCATGGGTATCTGAAGATTGGGTCTGTAAAAGAGCGGTCCCATTAGACAGCACGGATGATGGCTCTCAGTGTGAAGTTTGTGGACCTGGCAAGTATGTGACAACATATTTTAAATCTGCTGATCAAGCTGCTGAGGAAGTTGATGACCACATATGGAATGGTTATGGGTTGCAAATATCTCCAACGGGCGTTAGACAAACATATCCAACGCGCCCGAATATTATACCATTTGGTGTCGATACATTTTGGGGGAATGATGATATGGGAAGTCCATATTTTCCAGACAGTTGGTTATCAACTCCTGGGTGGGCATGGAAGTGGAACCTAAATACTTATTATGCGTATGCTTTGCATTACAATGGTCAAATGTTTAACTGGGAATATACATTTGATGGGTTTCCCACTGGTGAAAAATATAAATTTGGACCTTCATGTGAGAATTGTTATTCTGAAGACGGTGAATATAAAATAAAGGATGTTCCAGCTACAACACGAGCTACTGGGTTTCCAACAGATGAAACAAGCATTTTTAGCGCCAAAGGAACCGCCCCTCACCCTCACTCTTATTTTCCAACACAACTGGGTCATATTTATGTTTTGCGGTATGCCAATGATGATTATCAATGTTTAGTTTGTCCACAAGGGTTTGAAGTGGATAAATATGTGGTGGTAACAGATGGATTACCTGGAGCCACCACCTGCACGGAATGTCCACCAGGGAAATATAGAACAAGGACGGAACAACACTGCACAGCATGTCCAGATGGCAAAACTAGTATTGCTGGTACTAGTTCTTGTTTTCCTATCGTCAATAATGCTGCCGATATTATTGTATCAATGTCAAAAACAGGCGAGACAAGGGATAAGGCGTGCGGTACAGGCAATTACCCAAGTGACAAAGATAAATGCGAAATTGCTTTGAAAAATAGTGGGTTTGAAATGTTTTATGATAATTACGGAGTGACTGAGGTAACTGGGGATAAGTATAACAACGGAGTGACTGGGTGTAGTGTTGACGTTGATGGTAAGGGATTTTGGAGACCACCCTATTTATCCCAATACCAAGGACGTAATCCACTTAAGTGTAACGATCCAAATTCAATGGGTTGTGTGTGTACTGTGTCCTTGGGGGAAAGAAATAAGTTTACTGCCGATGCAACGACTAGTGGGAGTTCGGGTGGCGAGTGCACGTGTCCAGACGGCTCCATTTATTGGGTAGGTGATAAAAATGATAATTGTGGGTCTTTAAACTGTGAGGGTGGCTCTTCGGGACATTGCAATCGCTATCCAAACCCACTTTGGAGCCACAACCAAGTCATTTGTGAATTTAACAAAAACTGTGGCAGTCAATGTGTCAAAGAATCATACTGTCGGCATACGATTAACTTGCAAAATCCAATATCCCTTGATAATTGCAGTACTTGTTTTCCAAGTTATCCAACCGGGGACACACGAGAAAATTGTCAAAAATGTCAACAATTGTGTGGTAGCAGTTTAGATGGTACTAGTTTTTCCTACCCTGATGGTACTAGTTTTTCCGGATGGTACGTACCAGGTGGATCTGGTACCAACAATTGGGATAATGTAAACGAAAGGAACCTGCATTATGTGGATACGTGGTCACCAGGTGCCGAATGTGCATGGGGGAGTGTGAATACTAACACCCTTGCTGGCAATAATGGTATTGAGTTCAAAGGATACCAATCACAATCTGAAAAACAATTTGCTTGTAACTATCAACCGGCTACACCAGTTTCTCCAACATACATCAATATTGATTTGATGGCACAAGGGGTGACATCGTGTGAAACTTATTACTCACATAGCAGCGGGAGTAACGCTCATGCAGCGGGAATAAATGAATGCAAACTAATTACATCATATACTTATGCAGATGAAATGTCCGATAGTAATTATTTTGCAGGGTGTATTATTATAGACGGGATGGCGTATTTCAACACGTTGCAGGTTGACTGGAACAACGGGTGGGGTCAAAGAATTTGTGTAGATGGACTTGGGGTACAAACACAACAAGCAGTGTGCAGAGGAGAAACCACTGAAATTTGCTGGCAGAAACTGTTTTTTGAACCGGTATTGTTGGAGACACCGCCCGAGGACAACACGGACAGCCTGAACTGTTTCCCTAACTGTTAGAGATGTGTAATATGGCGATGTTTTCCTAAAACGATTGAAAAAAAAAAATGTACAATACGCTGTGTCCAATTTGTTTGGAACACACTGCTGAAAACATTACATGTGAAAGGTGTCAACACTGGTCACATTTAAAATGTTTGCAAAAATGGGCAACTAAATGTAAATACGGTGTACCAACTTGTCCAACATGTAGAAATATATTATTTATCATAAAAAAAGTAGAAAAAAAAGAGGTATAAATAGAGTTTATGTTCTTCTAAAAAATAATGACCCACAAATATGTTATCCGTGTGATGAATACTTCGGCGACTCAAACCCCGTTTGGTCCCTCCGTCGCCGGACTGGAAGCCGGTTCGGCGGTGATCTCTCAAGAATTCACCAACGACTACAAACAGTACCACCCGAATTCGGACTGCTGGGTGGCGATCACCAACCACCACGTGGTAGGGTCGCAATCCGTGGTCATGTGCAACTTTTGCAACGACCTCACACCCTTCTCCGCCGGTGTCTACAAAATCAACCCCACCAACGACCTCGCACTGCTGCTCATTCCAATTCCGCACGAGTTGATCGGCGATCAACCTCATTCCGATTTCATGGTGGCGGGGTCGCCCATTACCGACGTCGTGGGCACCCGAGTGGATTTGGTGGGGTACCCGATGGGCACGGACTGCCAAACACTCACTTGTGGCACGGTGGCGTCGTTCAACGTGATTGGAGGCAACATGGTGTACGAAAACACGGGTCTGTGCAACCCGGGGAACTCCGGCGGTGCGATGCTCGCGGACGGCAAACTCTTGGGCATCAACACCGCCATCATGAACCCGGGGTCGGTGGTGACGATTGCCAAAACGTGGAACACGTGCAAATCGTTGTTGACGTACATCAAATCCGACCCCTCTCCGATGTTCAACGTGTTTAATCTCGCGCCGCACCTGGAACACAAACTCCGCATCTGCTACAACACCTCCCTGCATCCCGACCAAGTGCAGGAGGTCTGGGACAAACACTGCGACGTGCCCCTTGATCAGTTTCTCCAAGAAGCCAACTACCACAAGATTTCCAACGTCCTGCACCTGGTCGAACACAATCCCCATCTGGTCCAAAAGGTCCTGGAGGGTCCAGGGGGTCCACGGGGTCCGGGTCCCGCCCGAGTGAAAGGGATCCCGGTGAAAGGGATCCCGGAGTTGATTGTGTTTGATTCGTACTTTGAAGTCACGCCTACAATGATCACGCCGTCCATCAAGATGGTGTACCCAAAGGGGGTGTCCGGGGCAATGGTCTCGAAAGTGGGCGTGCACGAGAAGGGGCTGCAACAAAGCGACGTCCTGTGTGCAATCGACGGTGTGCCCGTTGATCACTTTGGCAGGTTGCCGACCGGAGTACCCTACTTCACCTCGTTCAAAAACAAGCCCGCCTCTCCGGTCGTTCTGACCGTTGCGAGGCAGGGGGAAAGCGAACTTCGAGAGGTCGTGTACCGCTACGACCGAATCCAATCGAGCAACTTGCCCCGAATCCACTCCAGTGCACTGACCCCCTTTGAACAACACGCGCCGGTGCCCTTGGGTGGTCTGGTAGTGTCTCAGATGACGTTGGACAGTGCCATGCAGTACGGACATACAAAATACTTGGAGACCGCCTACCACAACGATCTGGTGTTTCTGGTGCAGGCGGTGCACCCGGCTTCGCAGGAGTGGATCATGCAGAGAATGATGCCCGGAAGTCTGATGACACACATTGATTTTAAACCGCTGAGCGACTACGGCAACACGGACCAGGAGGTGTGGAGCAAGGTGCAGCAACGGATGGGTGCCGAAGGACTGCAACACATTACAGCGACGTTCGAGTGTCGTGGGTTGCGGGGGGAAACAAAAAAGGTGCTCAACGTGTACGCAGTGAACAACATGAACAGTGTGAACAGTGTGAAACCGGACGGAAGTTGTAGATGTGAATTATGTAAGTATTAATACCGGTTTATTGTGTAGAGTACTGCGTACCCGGTGGCACCCATTACAACCAGTTGGTCCAAGTTTTCCAACACCGCCATTACCAGTGTCGCCCCCACAATCTGTCCTACCCAACAGAACGTCGACACCACCCCGTACACAAACTCCAACCAAGCCAGGATACCCAATCTAAAAAACGACTGCGTGCACAGGGCGGCGTACACCGCTACAACATACCTGTATCTCCACACCATTTCTCTGAAGGTGAAATTGAACGTGACCATTGTGATTTTTTTTGGAAACCTCCATGCTCGCCATAAGAAAAATGGAGTATTTAAGTGGATATTTTAGAAGAAAAAATATGCATCGGTCAACAACACCAAAGAGAGGAAGTACAAAACGGAAGAACAAATATAATGAGACTATGAAATCAGCAAATGAAATCAAACTCGAAGCAAAAATTAAACAACTCGAAAAAAGAAATCGCGCAGAAACGAATTAATATATCACAGAGTAATTCGGATGGGTCTGAAATTACAGCGCAACTCAAAGCTATGTCTGCACAAATTAATAGATTACAGCTTGATAATTTGGATTTGTCCAACACATGCGAAACTTACAAGCAAGAAATTTTCGTCCTAAAAGGTAACCTAACAGAAACCGAACTGTACATGCATAGGTTGATAAAAGACAGAACAGACGACGGTCTACCTCATTCACCAACTGCGTCAAATGGCATGTCTAATTCCCCAATTGGTAAATCCCCAGTCCGTAATTCCCTGAGGATATAGAATCGCATTTGAAACACTATTTAAGTAGCAAAAAATACTGATAAAAAATATGCAACGTGGTAGCAGAACTCCAAACAAAACAGGCAGGCAGAAATTAAGAATACGAGTAAAGGCTCGAGCAGAGGCTCAAGCAAAGGCTCTAGAGGCTCAATATGCTCAATATGCTCAAGAGTTTGAAGATATGCAACGTGAAAAAGAGGCTCAAGAGGCTCGAAAGGATATGCTTCGACGAGAGGCTCGAGAGACTATGTTTAAAGAGGCTCAAGAGGCTCGAAAGGAAATGCTTGAAGAGGCTCAAGAGGATCAAGATGCTCGAAATAAATTTCAACAACGAAAGGATCAAGAGGCTATGCTTCGAGATGCTATGCTTAAAGAGAAGCTTCGACGAAAGGCTAAGGCTAGTCTTCGAGAGGATAGGCTTCATGAGGCTCGAGAGAAACTTCGACGACGACATGTTCAAGAAGCTAGGCTTCGAGAGGCTAGGCTTCGAGATGCTCGAGAGAAGCTTCGACGAAAGGATCAAGAGGCTCGAGAGGCTAGGCTTCGAGAGGATATGCTTCATGAGGCTCGAGAGAAACTTCGACGACGACATGCTCAAGAAGCTACACGGGTGTGTGACACACCAAGTGGATCTCATGGTGGTCATAGAAAATGGAACCGCTCAATTATGCATCGTTTGAGGGGAGAGCTGAAGCAAGGGCAGCCGAAGCAGAGCGAACATAATCGTAAATATCAAAAAGAGATATCCAAAGCTGCAGTATTTAATACACCAGGTGGAGGTGATAGTCATAGAAAAGGGAACCGTAGGAATCATTGGAAAGAGCTGGAAGAGCTAGGTTTGCCGAAACGCCTTGATTTTGAAACACCGCCTAATTCGCCTTCAAGTCCTGGATCTCCTACTCCTAGATCTCCTAGGTTTCGATTTACTTAAACAAAAATATTAACAAAAAAAAGGGGAGTATTTAACATCTTAATGTATAGAGCAAAATGGATTGCAAAGATTACAAAGAAGCAATTGCATTGGCACGAAAAGAGTTACACTTACTAAACAAAGAAAAAATACAAGCAGCGGAAAACCATAATAAAACCTTAGAAAAACTGAATAACAAGATTGAGAACATGGACCATAAAGAAGCCGAGTACAAAGAAGCAATTGCATTGGCACGAGAAGAGTTACGCTTACTAAAAAAAGAGAAACAAAATGAAGTGAACAGTCATATGGAAACCTTAGAAGAACTGAATGCGGCAAAAGCAGAAATAAATAAACTGAAGGAAAAGAATGAGAACATGGTCGACATGGACGCAGGCAAGGAATGGTTAGTGAGACAGTATAAACAGCAATCATTGTCAGATAAATTGACCATTGGCTCTTTGAACGCAGAGATTGTGAAATTGAGACAGGAGGTCAACGATTTAAATCCTAGTGCACGCACGGAGGTCAAAGTTCCTCCGACGCCTACTACTCCAAGTAATCCAGCCCTGAAATCTTATCGGAGAGTGAGGGATCAAGAGCATGGGAAGCGTCTTAAAGGTATGAGACAAGAAAATATCGATAAGAAATTGAAAGACGCTGAAGACGCTGAAGACGTAAAAAAGGGTGGTCTCGGTAATTTAAGGTATTAGATGTACAGCTACGCAGACGTCGTCGATGTTGTCCTCCGGGAACTCGAGTCCTTTGTGCGGGGTATCTTTCAAATCCCACTTTTGGTGCCACCGTTTGCTGGCGAACTCCGCCAAAGCATCGCTGTCGTTGTTGCGATCGGCGATGAACGGTGTATCTTTGTCGCAGGTCATTTGCCAAAACCCGTCGGACCCCGCGACTACTTTGTACTGTGCCTCCGTTCTGGGCACAACCGCGTGGTCAAAGTTGCGCGTCGGACCGTGGAAGAATCCTCTGTGCCCGAGGCACCGGGTCATGTTGGTGTTTTCACCGTCCACCGTGAAATTTTTGGAGTCGACCCTGGTCGCCGTGCGTTCGTCTATGATTTTGATGTCGTGCCTGGCGACGTGTGGCAGGTGGGCGGCGTCTTCGTGGTTGTAGTCGTGGTCCTTGGTTTCAAAGACCACTTTGTCTCCGCAGTAGATTTTCCCCGAGGAGTCACCGATCCAGAAGCATTCGAATCGATCCGGATATATTTTGAAGACGGTGAGGGTGGCTCCCGCGTGGGCGGTGCCTTGGGAGGTCTGTGCCAGGACTTCCGGTACCCAGTCCGTGTCCAGTTTGTGTGCCCAATTGTAGTTTTTCATGTAGTCTAAAAGTACGTTTTTGTTCCCCCCGCTGCCGTGGCAGTCCGACACCACGATGTAGTCCTCCCCCGCCGTGCAAAAGTCTTGCTGGGTGGACGCCTGTATGACCGACATTTTATGTACGAGTGTCCAAGCCTCACGCTCGCCATATTTAAACTTGTTTCATACTATAAATGCTTAAAACTGTCGTAAATTGTTATTTCATCACATCGTTTATCCAAGAACACAACGTACACATGTATCCAGAAACTGAAAAGCGTCTTCATAATCTGTGTCCAACTGTTAGTGTACATCTTGTAAATGGAGATCAGTTGTACGATGGTGTAGTGGAAACTCTCCTCAACAGAGTTGATGGTACGCCTGAATGTGGAATGTACTCGGAAGAAGACAAAATACTGAAAACGGTTGGGCTGAGTTGTAGTGTGTGATAATTGATTTGCGTCAATTATTATTTTAGTTTGGTATTCTCCAATTCTTCCCATATTGACGAGACAAAATACTGTCATATAATGGTGTAACTGTAACGTCGATTCCACTCATTGTTGTATGTATAAGCGGCACGCTAAATGCATCGCGTACATCCATCCAAAAACATTTTCGAACACAGACTGCGGATACTAGGTCTAAATGTATATCATCTCTTACTCTTGTATTGTGGTTCAGTTTGGTATAACCAATATCTAATACTCTGAATTGAATGTCCTTGTTCTCATGCAAATATGCAAGGCGTTTATCTGATTGTACAAATGGAACTTCAATAACAGAATCATTAACAGTGACTCTTGTGATATTGTATTTTGAATCAACTTTAACCGCCGTTTTGTAAACGTGACTCAGTTTTGCCCAATCATTTGGGTGTACACGAATATCAATATCGTCATCCCATTTTAAAAAATCGCCACACCTTGCCCATCCAATCAATGTCCCGTGTCCAAGTGTGTACTTTACATCTAATATGTTTAACATGTGCACAATATTGGATAGTAGAGTTCGCAATGTGATTTTCATCAATGCTGCCGTCTCATTGGTATATTTAATACGACTATGTTGATAATATTTCTTTCCAATGAGTCCACACTTTGACCTAGTGCTTTTTACAACATTCGTGTGTGTTTGAACTTCTTTGGGTTTCCAAGTCTGGCGAATGAGACGGGGTTCCAGTTCCAGTTCCGGTTCCAGTTCCGGTTCCAATTCCGGTTCCAATTCCGGTTCCAGTTCCGGTTCCACAGGTTCCACAGGTTCCACAGGTTCCACAGGTTCCACAGGTTCCACAGGTTCCACAGGTTCCACAGGTTCCACGGGTTCCACTTCCACGGGTGTATGATTTGTCTTAAAAAATTCAGGGTCCACAGGTTCATCTGCTTTAAGATCGGGTGTGGTCACACGAGCTACTTTACGCGTGGGTCGCAAATTCTCCGATGTTTTGCGCGTGGTGCCCGTGCGCGTGAGCAGTGCCCATCCGGCGTCCACCCTCAGTACGGAGTGGGTGGTGCGTCTTTCGTACTCCTGAACGGTCATTCCGGGATGTTCCCCCGTTGTTTCGAACTGCACGGTGATCTGATCACCGCAGATAATCTGTTGGACGTTGATGTTGGTGAGGTAGTACATCTGGTAGTAGAGATGCAGGTCGGAGACGTCCGCGCGGCATTCCGGGTCTGGGTCCTGTGTCAAGTAAGACAGTGAGAACAGGGTAAAGAGTCCCCACACACATACAAATGCAATCAGAACGCGCCACTTCATGTTTTAAATGCGAGGATGGGGTCTATATAGGTGTTTGGTGTATACATAAACATGCATCCGATTGTATTTGTCTCTGTATTGTTTTCTACAGCGCATCCATTTTTTAAGCGTTTCGCCCTCACTACAATGTCAGTACCTGAATATATGTTGGTGATGGGGTTGTTATGTCTTGTGGGCAATGTCATTGCATTTAGTATTACATCAACGTTTTCAACCATCAATTTGAATAAATGGGTGTTTATTTCTGCATTGAATACGTTTATTAATTCTTTTGTATACATGTACGCATTGAAATTAACAGATCCAGGTGTGTTTGTAGCTGTTACACAACCTGCTATTATATTGATTACTTTGGTCGTAGATCATTTTAATGGAAATAAATTAATATTTACACAGTGGATTGGAGCTATTCTTGTTGCATTGGGTGTAATACTCCTAAGGTATAAATGAATCATTGAAATATTAAAATGACAACAGTAATTACATTTGGAACATTTGATGTATTTCACGTCGGTCATTTAAAAATATTACAACGTTCCAAAAATGAAGGACAAAAATTAATTGTTGGTGTATCTTCTGATAACTTAAATTTCCAAAAAAAAAACAGATATCCAATTTACGACCAACATTCTAGAATGGAAATAATCGCAGCATTAGACTGTGTAGACAAAGTTTTTTTGGAAGAATCTCTTGAATTAAAACCTGAATACATAAAAAATCATAAAGCCACGCTATTGTGTATGGGAGACGATTGGGTTGGTAAATTTGACAATATGCCATGCAATGTCAAATATTTTGAGAGAACTCCAGGCATATCTACGACAGAAATCATAGCAAATATTAAAAGTTTGCCAAATGATTGCGTCAATTTTGATACTGACTTTAATAGAGTCACGTGATAACATTTATCTACATATTAATTGGATTTGATACCAATAAGTTACTCAATTAATATATATTTACCATCTTTAACGTAAAACTCATGTACAACTGTTGAATTTTTTTTCAACGTTTCAACCAAATTACCACTATTATCTCTTGACCGAAACACAAAAGATTGTATTTTGTAATAATTTACACAATTCATTGACCCTCTGCTCCAACCCATACATTTGCTTTTCCAAGTTTCGCTATATCTTTTATTTAAATATTGTTCCGAAATAGTAGGCATCAAATATGGTCCAAATGGTACGGATTGTACTGGATAAAACCAGGAATAGGGGAACAGAGAGCAAGTAAACTTGTTATATTTATTGCACCAGCGGGAGCAGCCGTTCTCTATACCTACACATTGAAAACTATTGTGTTGTATTTCTTTGAATAGCCATAAATCAATATATGGAGATTTTGTTTGTACACCTGGAATATTAACATGGTATCCAAATCCGTGTGTTCCCTTGCCATTGCCATCTATATTTTCATGGAATTTTAAATTTAGTTTTTGTAATATGTTCATAATTATTTTAGGATCCGTGCACATTATGACTAAATCTGCATCTTTGTCCCAAGAAAACCACCCAAAATTTCTCCTAGCCCCTAATGCGGAACCGGCAAGTAGAAAAGTGTCAATACCAATGTTGTCAAAAGCATTCATAATATTGGCGACAGTGTCATATTTTATTTCATTTTTTTTTTTCCAAAGTACAGCCCTTGTTGGTGTTCTAGTGATGTCGTTATCAGTTTTGTCTATATTGTTAGTTTTTGTCTTCATATTTAATCGTTTTTTCCATCCATGTTCTTTATAAAAAATGTCCGACGTGCTACCAACAGGATTTCTCCAATCTCCATATCCAAGTGTTAATAATTGTTTTGAAATGTCTTTTCGTGGTATTCTTACGTAAATATCTCTTATTTTTACAAATTCATATTCCATCTTACCTTTATAAATTGGTAAATGTAGTCTTGGACGAACATTAGGGATCATGTTGTATATATCTGTGTATATACCATACTCTTTACCCCACGGAGCTCCATTTAATGTATTTTTTTTAGAAAATGTACAAACTCGATAAATTCCAGAAAAAAAAATAATTAACCCATCGTTCCATATTTTTTGTTTAAATTTTTGAGAAGGTTTCCACTCATCGTGAACGACAATGTCATTGTCCACTTCAGATGGATTTATATCGTGATCGCGCATGATTCCAATCAAAGAACCAAACGATATGTAATAATCAGTTTCATTCAATGCAATTGTTACACTTTTGAGCTGTTTGTATAATGTGTCAATCCTGCTACCACCGGTCCATTTGGCACAGTTTTTAAATGAAAATGTTTCATTTGTTTGTAATATTGCATTTTTTTTTATTTGTTGAGGGGTTTCATTTTGTGGGGTTAGTGTTGATGATTTTTTATTTGATATATTACGCACATTATTCTGGTCGTGATGTTCTTCTTGCCATTCTTTGTTGTGTTTCTGCAGTGCCACAGGTTCGGGCACTGGTTCAGGGTGTTCCGCGGGTTCCGGGGGTTCTGGTTCCGGTTTGAGCAGAGGAATTTTCGTTCCGGTTTGAGCAGAGGAATTTTCCACCCAAACGCCGGCACGAGCACGGGTTCCACGGGTTCCACGGGTTCCACGGGTTCCACGGGTTCCGGTTCCACGGGTTCCAGGTCCCGCACTCTCATGCTTTTGACGTACACGTTGGTTTGCGTTTTGGTTTTGGGCAGGTTGGTGATGAATACGACACAGACGACCCCCATGATCATAAACGCGACAAGATGCAATTTCATTTTTTTGGCATCGTACAAGTTACAGCCTCCTCGCCATAATGTGGTTCACTGTGGTTCCATGTGGTGTTGTTTATTATGGCGAGAAACCTGGCGAGAACCCTGGCACCCCTTAGGTGTGGATGAAGCATCGTTACGACATTAATGTGTTGTCCGACGTGCCGCCCGTGGACGAGATGCCTACGATTCAGAACTGCGTGGCTACGTTTTCGTTGGGGGTGAAGAACATTAATTTGAAGGCACTGGCGCTCCGGTTAAAGTACTGCGACTACAATCCTCAGCGATTTGCGGCAATGACCATGCGCCTGTGCAGCCCCAAGACCACCGCCTTGGCGTTCGGGAGCGGCAACATGGTCTGTACCGGCAGCAAAAACATCAGTGAGTGTTTGTTGGCGTGCCGCAAGTACACTCGCATCCTGCAGCGGGCGGACGTGCACGTGTGCTTCCACAACTTCAAAGTGCAAAACATCGTGGCATCCGTCAGTGTGGGCTATCCTTTGAAACTGTACGAGATGAGTATTGAGCACGGTGCCAACGTCAGTTACGAACCCGAACTGTTCCCCGGGCTTGTGCTGCGGATCAGCCGACCCAAGGTTGTGTTCCTGCTGTTCCGGAGTGGGAAAATTGTCATTACCGGTGCCAAGAGCATGGACGAAATCAACCGCACGTACTCCAAGGTGTACCACCACATCATCAAGACGTTTTTCGACAAGGAGAACCCCTGCGGATCCAGTGCCAAGTACAAAACCGTGGTCAAACAAAAGAGATCCAATACTATTTAAGGTCTGGGTGTCTGTAAAATGGAGGATTCCAAAAAGGTGCTGGCACACAACGCCATGGTGGAGACGTACTCCTTTGTGAACAAGACGTACTGGATTTGTGTCGTGGGAATATTGGCTCTGATGGGTGCCATTGTCGTGTTGACCACCAACGAGCGTGACCCACTCAAGTTGACCGGGCTGCACGCTTCCGGCACGGGGTGTTTGGTGTTTTTAATAGTGTTGTCCATATCTAGATCAACGACGGCGTTAAAAGTAGTGACCATCATAGGTGCTTCTTTTTACGCCGGTTTAATGGTTTGTTTACTTTTTTAAAAAAAAATGTATATATACCTGTATTGTACATGTAAAATGGCACTCATAGTCACTGCCGGTGGGAACCACAGTGCGACCGTCCTGGGCATGATGTACGAATTGTTTGTCCACGACCCCCGATGTGACTGGACATTCCTTGCTGGCAATTCAGCGGGTGCGTTGGTGTGTTGCGGGGTGTCTACGGTGGACAACAGGAGCGACTACGTGCGCATGATTTTACAGATGTTCGAATCGATGCGCACCAAAAAAGTTGCTCTGGAATGGAGTGTTTTGGGGTCTTTGGTCAACTTTGTGCAGTCCTTGTTTTACCACAAGTCGGTGTACCGCACGACCCTGCCGGGCATGGTGGCGTCGGAATTTGGCAACCCGGTCCATGCCCGGCGTCTGCACATTGGGGTGTACAACCAGACAAAGGGACGGTACGAGACCATGGGGTATTCGCCCGAGGCGGTTGCAGCGTCTTGCAGCATTCCCGGGGTGTTCGAACCCGTACTGATCAACGGCGACGAGTACGTGGACGGCGGGATGGGGCACATTATCCCGACCCCCGCCGTCGTGGATTGGTGCGAAGAAGCCAAGCGGGGGGACCAGGACGACCGCATCGACATTATGTGTTGCTACCCTATTGTGTCGTTTAAAGAGTTCCGCATTTCGGAGTACGCGGGTTCAAGCATGAAGTTGGCGAACGAGGCGTTGGAAACGTTTATTTGCGTGTTGTGGAACAATTTGCAGCGGGACCTGGACGAGCTGAGCCGATATTTTAAAGTAAATGTCCGAGAGCGTCGAATGTTTACGGTGGGGAAGATCACCGTACGAATATTTGCTCCGGATATCGGGGTCTATTCTTCGTTTGTGCATTGCAACCCGACCGCCCTGACCAAAATGTACCGGCACGGGAGGGAGGTGGTAAAACAAATGTTTAAAACAGATGTAAAGAAACATAAATTAAAGATTTAATGTACATTCTGATGTACATTCTGATGTTACATTCCGAGTCCGGGGGTGTAGAAGTAAATATTAACAATTCCCATTATACACAGTTTTAAGAATGTCGTTCTGGACTGAGGTATTATTCGAAAATGCAGTGAGGACGGTGCTGATGATGGCTTGAGCGTCGGCGGTATTGAGGCTGCTGGATGTCATGACGGTGGCGCTCAACCGTGCGGCGGCGGCGTAGTTGGCGGCGTATTGGGCGCTGATGGCGGCGGTGGGGTAGTTGGTGGTGATTGAAGAATGTGACGCAACTGCGCCGGC
>JGI20154J14316_10002874_pt1 | contig 14166 bp, 13 predicted proteins | sample COG_04_FD_14316 | JGI IMG/M metagenome (IMG submission 14316) | reverse complement strand
ACAGAACTCAGGAATCTCTCAGCAATATATAGCCTGCAATGAAGGCCGAGGCGCCGGATCGCGGTCTGAACTTGCGATTCTCTCGTGATCAGGCCGAGCCAACCCCCATCAATGACGGTTGATGTCAGAAAAGTTGTCCTGAATACACGAAAAGGCCGGTTGGCGGCGAACGGATTCTGGCCTCTGATGCCTCATCTAACCCCAGATGTTTGAGGATCTTCTCAATGACCTCTGGATCCTCAATGCAAGCCTCCCGGTGAGACCAGCGCGGAAAACCTTGCCACAAGCCCGCCCCAAGACCCGAATACGGCGCAGTGCCGGGCCAATCTCGGCACGAATCGGTAATTTCCCGCTGGCTTTGCTATATTGAACGCAAGATTTAACGAATTGCGCCAAACGACCGGTGCCTGATGACAAGGGAAGGACTCTGAGCGTGAATAAAAGCAACCAACCTGACGTCGATTGGCTCATTTTCGGCCTGAGCGCCACCCTCCTGGCCCTCGTGGTCCTCCCAGTGGTACTCTTTCCCGAGGCCAGTCAAAGTGCCATCAACGCCATTTTCAAAGTACTCACCACCCAATTTGGCGTCCTGTACGTCACCCTCACAAACGCCATCATCGTCTTACTGCTCTACATCGCAATTAGCCCTTGGGGCAATATTCGGCTCGGCCGGATCGAAGCACGCTATAGCCAATTTAGCTGGATCTCGATGTTATTTTGCTGCGGTATCGGCGGCTCAGTGATTTATTGGGGCGCCACCGAATGGGTTTATTACTACACCTCGCCACCTTTTGGTGCGCTCGCCAAAAGTGATGCCGCAACCCTCTGGGCCCAGACCTACGGCATGTTCCACTGGGGCCCCAGCGGTTGGGCATTGTATTGTCTCCCAACCGTTGCGATCTGTTGCACTTATTACTTAAAGAAAATTCCATCGCTGCGTCTCAGCGCTGCCTGCGAACCCATTATCGGCAAGCAATCGAATGGTCTTGGCGGTCGGATCATTGATTTGTTATTCATCGTTGGTCTCATCAGCTCGGCGGCGACCGGGCTCGGTTTTGGGACCTCGGTTGCTGCATCCGCCCTCACCCGACTGATGTCGATTCCAGATAATTTCATCACGCAACTCACCATTATCACCGTGATGACGCTGGTCATTGCTGGATCGGTCTATCGCGGACTAGACGGTGGTATTAAAACCCTCAGCAACATCAACAGCGTTCTGGCGCTGCTGCTCATCGCCTATGTGCTGATTGCGGGCCCGACCCGCTTTATCCTTGAGATGAGCGTCGCCTCGCTGGGCCATCTTGCGCAAAACTTCGTGACCATGCTGACGTGGACCGATCCGTTAGAGAAAGGCAATTTCGTCGAATCTTGGACGGTTTTTTATTGGGCCTGGTGGCTGGCGCTCGGACCCTTTGTCGGGATGTTCGTCTGTAAAATCTCCGAGGGTCGCACCCTTCGAGAATTGATTGTCGGCATGCTGTGTTGGGGCAGCGCGGGCTGCGCTTTATTCTTCTTAATATTGGGTAACTACGCACTCAATACGGAGCTGACCGGCCTGCATGGCGTGGTGAATGAGACCTTGAATGCAAGCCCATCGGCCGCATTGGCAACCCTCATCGAACGGTTGCCCGCTGGGGGATTTTGGTTGGCCTTCCCCTGGCAATTATTGGGATTATTTTTACGGCCACAACCTATGATTCCGCGTCTTATACCCTGGCCGCTGGCGCCACCGTTAAGCTCGAACNCGGTGAGCACCCAGCACGCTGGCACCGNGTCTTTTGGGCCATCGCCTTGGGTATTTTACCGGCTTCGCTGCTGTACCTTGGCGGGCTTAAAGCGCTGCAAACGGCATCGGTAATCGCAAGCCTGCCCCTGCTCGTCGTTTATGGCATTTTGTTTGCGGCAATCATCAGGACGTTGCGAGCGGTCGACGACGCCAGCACGGCTCAAAATGCAAGCGGTTTTAGCGGCGAGCAGCCGGCTGAATAGCCGATTGCAAAGACGCTCGATGGCTGAGGGCGTGCGTTTAACGCGGTCATCGCTTTGAGGATCCGAGTACACTTTTATCAGCGCAGATCTTAATCACCAGGTGTGATCAAAGCTGAACCGCGAAACCCCTGCGATCGAACTCGCGCTACACCCTGGACTGCACGCTGCAAGCTGTAAAGTAAACCGTTTAGGGCCTGCGCCGCGAAAGGACGTCAGCCGTCGCTAAACGATTGTTTTCAGCGCCGCAAGCACCGCATTGGATTGCTCGCTCAGCATCGCGTGACCGCAATCCAGCTCAACGACCCGCGCGCCTTGAATCGAACTCGCAACGGCGCGAGACTGCTTGGGCCCGGTCATCTTGTCTTCATTGCCGAGCACCACCAGCGTCGGACACGCCACTGCTTCGGCCCGAACGGGTCCGGCCTCGAACGCATTGCAGGCGGCGAGGTCTGCGAAATAGACCCCTTCTGGCGTTCTTTGCAGCAACCGTAAACCGCCAAAATACAAGGTCATACCCGGGCTTTTGTGCCCCCCCATGAGCCCAGGGGCGCTATGACTCCAAGTGTTCGCCATGACCATCGCTGCGCGGTCATCGTTTTTGGCGGCATCCAACAGGACATCGCTGACCGGCATGGGCGTTGAGGTGCCCAGCAGCGCAAGCGAGCGGGCGCGGGTCGGATAGCGCGCCGCAAAATCCAAGGCCACCAAGGACCCCATGCTGTGGCCAACAATGGCGGCCTCACCAATACCAAGGTCTTCTAATAGCGCGTTCACCCACTCGGACATCGCGTCTATAGATGTTAACGCGGGCCCCTCAGAGCCGCCATGACCCGGCAAGTCTAGCGCAACCACATTGTAGCCGTGACGAGCGAAATGGCGTGCGGGCATCAACCAAACCGTATGGTCCATCCCTGAGCCATGAATAAAAACAACACTGGGCTGCCCTGGTGCGTGTTCACCATTACCCACCCCATAAAATGCCGTCGCGCCGTGCAATTGCGTCTTCATCTTACTGGCCTCCTTTGGCAGCTGAGCGCAGCCCGGCCTTTAAATCCTTGATCAGATCCGCGGCATCCTCGAGCCCAATGGACAGGCGAATCATGCCCTCGGAAATGCCCGCGGCAACCAAAGCCTCAGCATCCATGCGGTGATGGGTTGTGCTGGCGGGATGAATCACAAGGGATTTGGCGTCGCCAACGTTGGCCAAATGCGAAAAGATTTTTAAGCCTTCGATGAATCGGACGCCCGCTTCTCTTCCCCCCGCAATCTCGAAGCTCATCACCGCGCCGGCGCCTCTCGGCAGCAACTTCTTGGCCAATTCATAATCCGGGTGGCTCGGCAAACACGGGTGCAGGACAGACAGCACGCCCGCTTGCTCTGATAGGAACTTGGCAATCTGTTCGGCATTTTCCATATGCCGCGCCATACGCAGTGATAAGGTTTCGACCCCTTGCAGAATATGAAAGGCCGTGGTGGGCGCCATGCACGCGCCAAAGTCCCGAAGACCTTCGCGGCGTGCGCGCGCGATAAAGGCCGCCGGGCCAAATTCTTCTGCAAAGTTGAGGTGGTGAAAACCATCAAACGGTTCTGAAAGCGTTGGGAAACGCCCGCTGGCGGCCCAATCAAAGACGCCGCCATCAACCAGCAGGCCGCCGATCACAATGCCATGACCCGACAAAAACTTTGTCGCCGAGTGCATGACCAGATCCGCACCCAACTCAATTGGGCGACACAGATAGGGCGTTGTGAAGGTGGCATCGATCATCACCGGAATGCCTGCTGCGTGGGCAACTTCCGCGATCGCCGGAATGTCCAACACCTCCATACCCGGGTTACCCACCACCTCACCGAATACCAACTTGGTATTGTCCTGAATGGCACTGGCAAAGGCTGCCGGGTCCCTGGGATCAACAAAGGTCGTTTCGATGCCGAATCTTGGCAAGGTATAGCTCAGCAAATTGTGCGTGCCACCGTACAAGCTACGGGAAGCAACAATATGGTCACCCGCGCCCATCAATGTGGCAACGGCGAGGTGCATCGCGGCCTGACCACTGGCCACAGCTATCGCGCCCACGCCTTGGTCCAATACCGCGATGCGTTCTTCCAGCACCGCATTGGTCGGGTTCGAAAGCCGGGAGTAAACGTGCCCCGTACGCTCTAAGTTGAACAACCCCACGGCCGCTTCAGCACTTTCAAACACAAAGGAAGCAGACTGATAAATGGGGGTCGCGCGCGCGCCCGTTTCGGCATCCGGCCTTTGACCAGCATGCAGGGCTAGGGTATCAAACTCGAACGGGGGCTTAGACATAATGACTCCAGTTGAAACAGCAATCCGGTTTTGAACACCGGTTTTGGTTAGACCTTCGCGGTCAATGCGTTTGAGAAAGCCCGAATATCCTCCGGACCAATACCGCAACAGCCACCGACGATGGTCGCACCGGCGTCGATTGCTTGCATCGACAGTTCAACGAAATAGTCTTGGGTTAGATCGGTTCGACGGATCGTTGGCCCTTCGTTGTCCAGCGTCCAGCCCTTGGGTACTTCTTTAATCCGGTTAACATAGCACCCTATCGGTCGATCGGTGAGTTGCTTGAGCTCGGTAATCGCCGTATTCGCAGCTTCCGGGGTGGTGCAGTTTAATAGGTAGCCGTCGATATCCAAGTCTGCAAGGCGCTCAAAGGCCGTCAGAAGGCTTTCTCCGCTCCGCAGTCCGGTGCCGGGCGTTTCGCTCAGGGTCCACGCAACATACACTGGCTTGCCGTTTCCCTCGGCCTTGGCTTGGCTTGCGGCGTGATAGGCCTCGTCGGCGGAGGACATCGTTTCGCATAAAAACAGATCGACATAGGGCTCAAGCGCGCGTGCCAACCGCGCGTAAATGGGTTTTGCGATCGCAGCCTCTGGCGCGAGATCCGGGCGATAACTTTCGGATAAAGGCGGCAACGAGCCTGCCACCTGAACGGACTCGCCGCTTTGCGTCACGGCCTTGCGCGCCAATTCCCCGCCCAGGGCGGTGTAGCGTTCAAACTCCGCCTCCAAGTTACCTTTGGCCAAATAACTCGGCACGGTTGAGTAAGTATTGGTGATGATCATTCTGGCGCCTGCCTCGATATACTCTCGATGCAGCGCAACCACCAGCTCCGGCGAGTCGACCAACGCTGTGGCACTCCACAACCCTTTGGCCGCACCGGCCAGTCTCTTTTGTATTTCCCCACCCATTCCGCCGTCTAAAATGGTAATCATGGTTTGTGCTCCTAGGGTGCGTGACGCGGGTTCGCGCCGACTGATGATGTTGTCGTGACACAACCTTTTGGTAAAGTCTTGCTCGATTTTTAACAAAAAGCGTTTGTGCCTTAAAAAACGATTATCGGCGCATACCAGTGCTTAATCTCGTACGCTGATCTGCCTTTAAAGTTCGCTCAAACAACCCGACAAATCGTTTCGTTGCGCGCCCTCACTCAAAGCCGCTGGCCAGTGTAAACTCAGGCTTCTCAGCAAGCAATCTCGGATTATGGCCCTCTGAATGAACAACCGTTTGCTGGACTGCATTGCACTGCCCCGGCATCTCGGTAATCCAAGACCGGATCAGCGCAAGACCTTCGGCATGGACTAGGCTTCGGCCCAATTCCGGCATCATCGCACCCGGATCGACACTGCCTAATCGATAACTCAAGATCGATGCATCGGGATTATCCGGCACAATCCCGTATTGCGCCCCGCCGGTGCCTTGGCCCGCGGCGATCGGCGCCTGGCGCACCCCCCAATCGGATGGGATCTTGGGTTGCGGCATTCAAAAGCATTCCAGACGCATCGGTACCCTTTCCCTCCTGCCAAGATATCGCGGTGTTAAAGGTGTTTTTAAATCGAACCAACGGTTTGGGCTGACTTGGAGGAGCTGCAATCAGCTGGCAACTTACAAGTACCGTTAGTCACCGAAACCATCATTGAGTATCCAGGCGCCGATGACGAAAGAATAACTAAACTCACAGGGCTGACCGACAACGAACAATAATCCTTTGGCATCGATTCATCATCTTATCGCTTCATTCCTCGCTCGTTAAACCATTATAGTCAGCCGTTTTTTGCTCAAAACTTGTTTCAATTTTCGCTCTTGGCAAGACGCCCCGTCTCGTATAGTATTTTCGGACGTTTGCGAGGAATAAAAATAATGAAGCTGAACATTAACGGCGTCGAGCGCCAGGTTTCGACAGATTGGCAAGATGAAACCCTGCTTACAGTCTTACGAGATCATTTGGGTTTACCCGGTACCCGCTTCAGTTGTGGCATCGGCCAATGCGGTGCGTGTTTGGTACATGTCGAGGGTAGCCCCGTCACCAGTTGTTTAATGTCGGTGAAGGATGCTGCTAACAAAAACATTTTGACCATTGAAGGCCTCGCCGCTGAAGACGGCACGCTACATCCGCTGCAGCAGGCCTGGATTGACGAGAACGTACCGCAATGCGGCTACTGCCAATCAGGACAGATCATGCAAGCACTCGCGTTGCTAGAGACGACACCGGACCCTGACGATGCTGATATAGACCAGGCGATGAATGGCAACCTGTGTCGTTGCGGTACCTACGACCGTATTCGGAAGTCGATTAAGAACGCGGCGATCGTCATGCGGGAGGCAAACTAATGGCTGGCATTTCCCGTCGTAAATTTCTCATCGCAACCGGCTGGGTCGCCGGCGGTGCAACTGTGCTGTACACCCTGCGTAACAAAGCAATCTCTGTTGCACCGACCATTATCTTCCCCGATGCAGAATCGGGTGCAGCCTGGTTGCAAATTCAACCTGATGGCGTGTGCCGTATGTTTTTCGCTCGCATGGACATGGGTCAGAACGCGAACACCGGCTTGGCGCAAATTGTCGCCGAAGAACTCAATCTAAAGGTGCGAGATATTCAGGGTGTTACCCCCAGCACCAGCGACGTACCACCCATCGCTGTGACGGCAGGCAGCATGTCGTTAACCGCTTTTTCACGGCCAACCGCCATTGCCGCTGCCACCTTACGCGAAAGCATGAGGGCACGCGCAGCGATTAAGCTTGGTATACCCGGCTCAGATATCCTTGATGATGCGGGCGGTTTTCAAACGACTGATGGCCGAAAATTGAAATACGCAGATCTGGTTGACCAGACGAACCTCATGGTTGAGTTCGACGACAGCAAACCGGCACCAAATCTTTACACGTTCGACTCGACCCGCGACAAGAAACAAGTTGGCCACGACGTGACACCCTTAGATATTCGCGCGCTGGTGACCGGCGGCGCCGTTTATACCGCTGACGTGCCGATGCAGAACCTCCTGTTCGGCCGCGCCATACAACCACCGGTACGTAACGCGCGAATCGCCAAGCTTGATACCACAGGGGTATCTGACACCAAAGGTTTTGTTAAATTGGTGCAACAGGACGAATTTGTTGGGGTGGTGTGCAAAACACCGAGCGCGGTCGATGCCGCGATGGCAAAAATCAGCGTCACATGGGATCTGCAACAGCCTATCAATCAACAGGAAATCGATCGACTAGTGGATGTTGATGCGGAAATGGCTTTGGGGGATCTGGAACATATACTGCTGGATGAAGCACACCGTAAAGATGTCGACTGGGCAATTGACCTGCGCTTTGATGTTCAAACACAAACCCACGCGGCTCAAGAACCGCGTGCCGCGATTGCTCGTTTTAATGCTGTCGACAATGAAGGCGAAACCGATCACGGGTTAGAGATCTGGACCGGTACGCAGGACCCTTTTGGCATCAAACGCTTTGCCGCAATGGACACCGGACTATCGGAGGATGACGTGGTTGTTTATCCACAACGACTCGGCGGCGGATTCGGCGGCCGCGAACACTATGAAGTTGAACGCGACGCGGTAAGACTGGCGCGCGCGGTTAAGCAGACAGTGAAAGTACAGTGGACACGGCAAGACGAATTTACCGCTAGCCGCAGTCGACCTGCGTCAGCACATCGACTACGCATCGCAACCAATGACGCCGGTAACTTATCCGACTGGTGGTACGGCTACGTTACCGGTCACGTAGTTTTTGCACGGGAGCGCCTGCCAGGCTGGCTGCTACCCGTTGCCCGCCTGGCTGAGGATATGGGCGTCGTCAAAGGCGCATTGTCGCCCTACAGCGCGCCGCATCAACGGGTCGAATACAAAGATGTTGACCTGCCTATTGATCTTGGCGTCTGGCGCTCACTCAATGGCGCGCCGTCCATCTTTGCCATCGAATCGGCAATGGACGAACTCGCCCAGCAAAAAAATATAGACCCGGTCGATTTTAAGATTGCGCAAATGAATGGCGGCCACCCTCGCCTGCAAAATTGCCTACAGCGTGTTGCCGCGCTAAGTGCAAAAACACCGCTGCCTGAGGGCGCCGGTTACGGTCGCGGGTTTGCCTGCGGCATCTACGACAAGCGCTGTTATGTCGCAGTGAGCGCAGATATTCATATCGACCATGCGACACAAAAAATCAACGTGTTGCACATGACCTGCGCCCAGGACGTCGGCATGGCGGTCAACCCCGGACAGCTAAGAGCGCAAATAGAGAGCAATCTCGCCTGGAGTGTCGGCATGGCGTTGCTTGAACGTTATGAAGTTGGCGATAACGCGATTCAAAGTGCTAACTTTGACAATTATTCCATTGTCCGCATGGCGGATATGCCAAGCTTGGATATCGAAATTGTCGACCAGCCCAACATTCCACCGGCGGGTGCGGGTGAAGTCGCGTTGGTCGCCGGACCACCCGCCATCGCCAATGCCATTCGTGCTGCGAGCGGCTTTCGCGCCTTAAGCCTTCCTATATCTTTTGAAGATGTTGTTTGAAGCAATAGAAACCGACACATCACACTCATGATCGAGGCTCTGATCTTGAAGCTGATCTTGAAACTGATCCTGCTCTTGAATTTAGTCAGAACAAACGGAGATCCAAAATGAAACGCACGAAAACATCAGCAACTAGAAGACGTCATTCCGCCACGCTGACCGTGATTGCGACAACCTTACTCACGCTAACGTTGCTCGCAGCGGCACCGATCAAGGCCGAACAAGCTAGCGTCTACCACACCGTGGTTTTTTGGTTAAAGCCAGACACAACCGACACCAAAATCGCCGAGATCATTCGTTCAGCAAAGGCGATGCAAGATCTACCCATGGTGGAAAATGTCCTGATCGGCACGCCGATTATGAGCGATCGAGAAGTCGTCGACGACAGCTTCAGCGTCGCTTTCACCATGATCTTTAAGGACGAAGCTGCACTGCAGGCCTACGCACTTGACCCCCACCACAAAAAGATTTCTAGCGAGGTCACCATGCCGCACGTGGCTCGCGGTGTGATCTACGATTACAAAGCTGATTAAACTAAAAGAAGAGCAAGAAAAGCCAACAACCTGATTTTGTCAAAGCAGACGACTCAGTGAGACAATCACCGCTCGATTAAACCAAAGCGAACCATGCAGCCAAAACCCGATACAAAAAGACGCAACACGCGTTCGCACAAGGCCATTGTCGACGCGACGATCAAATTGCTCGGCTCGTCTGGCTATGTGGATTTTTCGATTGAAAAAGTCGCAAGCGAGGCCGGCGTCGGCAAACAAACCATTTATCGATGGTGGCCGTCCCGTGCAGATTTAGTCTTGGAAGTGTGGCGCGATCGTTTAATGCCGCCGCTGGCCGCCTACGACGGCCAAACCCCTTTGCGTGACTTTTTAGAAAACTCGCTGCTATCATTTGGCCAACGACTGTCTCGCGCTGATTGCAGACAGGCTGCTATATGTGTGCTCGCCGAAGCGCATCGAGACCCGAAACTGTATAAGCGCATGGAAGAAGCGATTTATGCGCCGCGCATCACGCTGATTATTGAGGCTTGCCGTCAGGCACAGAAAAAAAACCTGTTCCCCAAACACTTCGATATTGATCTTTTGATCGACGCACTTTACGGCGCGGTCTGGTATAAAGTTTTGATTCGTTTCCAGAAAGTGACTCGACCTTACATCAAAAAACTGGTCGCGCAGACCCTGGATAACAACTAAGGTTTGCTCGACACGCGTGTAGCCGGCTGCCTACAACGATTGTCAGATGTCATGCCGGATTCACCTAACGACTAGCTCGCCATTCACAATTAGCACGGGCTATCACTTGCAACGAGCTGTACCTACAATCGTCGAGACCAAGCACGACCTAAAAGTACGACCTACAATCACCATCAACAATTACCGCCATTAATAACCCGATTAAAGTAGACTATCCGCCTATGACTGATTCAAACCAACAGATGACGAGCGATGAGCACCCTTTTGTGTTTCATATGGTCGAGGCAAAACATTGGGGCAGAACCCTGACCACCGGCGACATCTATTATCCGCCAACCTATGAAGCCGACGGCTTTACCCATGGCACATCAAACCCTGCCAAATTACTGACCGTGGCAAATCACTTTTATTCAGGCATTGATGGCGATTGGTATTGTTTGCAGATGACCGTACAGAGCCTTGCAGCCACCGGCGTGAAAACGATTTATGAACCCGCCGCCGCAGTCGGCGCCACCGCTTCAACGAATGAGGCCGCCAGTGGTGAACTGTTTCCGCATATCTACGGCGGTATCGCAACCGCGGCAGTGATCAACACCTACCCGATCACGCGAGACGAGTTCGGCGGTTTTCGAAGTATCGACGGTATATAGCCTATCTAACGGGCTTTTACCTACGCTGTAGTCAAATCAATCATTGGCCACATGAGATGGTCCAGAGTATAAGAAGAATTAACCACGTTTTCCTGCCGATTACCAAGCATGTGTTTCACAAAGGTGCTCCTCGTATTGACAGAATTCAGGAAGATCCTCAGCAATATATCGCCAGCAATGAAGACCGAAGCGCCGTGTCTCGATTTTAACTCGCGATTCTCTCGTGATCAGGCCGAGCCAACCCCCATCAATGCCGGTTGATGTCAGAAAAGTTGTCCTGAATACACGAAAAGGCCGGTTGGCGGCGAACGGATTCTGGCCTCTGATGTCTCATCCAACCCCAGATGTTTGAGGATCTTCTCAATGACCTCTGGATCCTCAATGCAAGCGATGACCTTCACCTTTCCCCCGCACTTCTCACACTTCTCACACTTCTCTATCTCAATGCGGATGGCCGCCCCGACGAACACCCGTTTCAAGCGCTTCGACCAGCGCATCGAATAAGCTGTCGACCGGGGTTTGTCAGATTGATGCTCAACGCCTGCCGGCCTGGTCGGTACAACGAATTCACGCAGCTTGCTGTTTGAGGAGAAAACACCATGAAACCTGGTGAGGTTCACCCTCAGCTTTGGAACAAGCGTAGCCAGGCGACCCATAAACTCCATCGGGGTCAGAACAACATGTGAAGTGCCATCGTCGTATGGTGTTTTCAGCGCAACAACCACATTCCCGTTGCCTGCCAACGACAACCGTTGCTCCGCGATCGCCGGCCTCGTCACATACCGGCAAAGGCGCTCAAGTTTTTTGCGCTGGTTCGATTTACCGGCTACGCCTGCGTGCAATGAAAAGTCTGCCTGCTTACTGACGAGTTCTGTTGGTCTGGCTTGACCATCGCTGACCGGAACAGCCTGCAGTGTTAATGCCTTCTTCCCGGCATTTGGGCCAAATGCCAAGCGGTAAGTGATTATCGGCCGCTTTGGGAATACCTCATTCACCAGATGTGCAGCGCTATCAACCATCCGACTGGGCTGGCGCATCAGCGGGCCCAGCTTCCTCGAAGCCTCTGAGACGTCCGACTCGACACTGCACCAGTTGTTTCGGTGTCGAATTCCCTGACGATTTGACTTGATGCCCAGGCAGCCTAATAGCGATTCAAAAATTTCAACTTGCCTGACCATCACGCCTTCGGACGCTTGTCGCCTAAGCGCGTCAAAGCCTTGAGAAAATAGCGCGTTCTCCAGCAAGGAATCCAACGCCCACATAATGACCGGGATATTAAATAGTTGTTTGGGCGCAATCTCCTTCGGCGACGCAGGAAAATGCTTGCCGTTTTCTACGGACTCCCCACGATCCGAGGCATATGACAGTAATGCTTTTTTGTCTCGCCGTTACTCTAACAGCGAGTACAAAATATAATCGGTATAGGCTATCGAATTATTGTAGGAATTAATCATCGCTTCGAAGTCACAATGCAGATACTTGCAGCCTGGCTTAAATTTGAAACAGGCCGCCGGGTATCGAGACGCATAATTAAAATGGGCGTATTTTTCGTGCAACACAATGACGTGCTCACCACGTTTTTGCGATATTGACTTACTCATCTGCTCAACCAATAGCATATCGTCAATAACGGCAATACCCTTGTGGCTGGCTACTGCGCCAATTTGCTCGCTGACTCTGACCCACTCAGCGTCCAACCAACATCGAAATCCGCCTCACTTTGCATGACGAGCACATCATTCGAAAAGCCCAAGTTCTTTAACACAAAAAATACCAGGTTTTCGTCGCCATATTGTTGTCAAGGGACCCCTTGATCTATCGCCCCACCCTCGAGGACAAACATGCAGGCTAAGCTTAATTTAGTACTTGTGTTGCACGAAGCGCCTTTCAATCCGACAACATTTGACTCTCTATCAAACAGTGGCGCTGTCTCGACGCCGCAATCCATTAATGACAGATGGCAATAGCGCGCTGACTCACCAATAACCATCACAACGAATAAGTTATCCAGCGGAATTTCGGGAATAAATCCATAGTGGCAGGCAGGGTTAATCAGTTGACCTTCCAGCTGGCTATTAACTCTGGCATTGGCGACAGCAAGCAACGCCGCTGTCACCAAGTTTATCGGCGCAGAGGAAATAGTCGCCACGCCTATTGGCTTTGCCGGCATTCTGACGTCGGCCATTAGTTCGCGGAAACACGCTTAGATACCGCTCGCGGGCACCAACCAGGTATCACACTGGGTCCTTTTTTATCGCGACTCAAACGGCTGCTGTTATTTTCACTATTTAGGTTTGGTAACCGAGTTAAGAACAGGCACTCAGCCACCGCGCTGGTAAGATTACCATGGGCAGTTGCGCAAAGTACTCCGTAGAGGCCGAAAATTCACTGGCCCTTGAACCCTAGAGTATTGAAGCACCAGGGTGGTCGAGCACCTGCCAGCAAATGTTGGTCAGTTCATCCCCAGGCACGCCGGCCTGGATCAGCACCGCAGTGATGTCCGATGCAGAAATCGTCGTTAGACTGAAAGGCAGCGCGCGCGCTTCACCTATTCTATGCAGCCGCTCCCAAAAGACCGCTCGAACTTGATCTGCAACTGGCTCCACTCTAAAGGCATTCAGCTGCGCCAGGTGGCGCTCAAGGTTCGAACCGGTAAAATCTAGGGCTTGGCCTATCTGACTGAAAAATAATGCCCTGCGCGCAACATCCGTGTCTCTCAGAGTCATTGATTCGACTTGCGTGAAATCCAATAGCAACGTTTTAACACAGCGCGCCTGCCCGGCGCCCATGTGTTTCGCAATAGCTAACAAGGCATTGTCGGCATCAGCCCCGTCATAGCCCTCACTGAAGCGGATAATCAGCGCGGCATTACTATTCAGTAACGCATATTCATTCAAGGACTACTCCAACCAACGGTCCATCGAACCAAGAGGGCTGATGGTACAGCTCTTAAGGCCGAAAGCATAAGGGTTTGTTGGTTTTTTATTCGAGTATTGCGCTATTTATATTCAGGTTTTTTAATGCTCGCCCAATTGCTCGCACGGTTCGGCAGACTAGCCAACAAATGGGGTCAGCGACTGATGGCGAACATCGCTCATCGCATAGACTAAACATCAACTGATAGGGCTGTCGCGCAATCCCAGCTAATGGGTTGACGCGAACGCAAGGTCCGCCGTCGAATCCGGCGGCCCATCGGCCAGTCAAAAAACTCGAGCACTATCAGCAACTACTGGTGATGAATAGATGCTTGGAGCTGATCTATGGCATCCTGCTGACGATCAGGGCTCACTAAATCCAAAATCGACTATTGAGCGCTTCAACATGGCTTTCGCACGATCTCTAAAGACACTGAGGGTTAAATCTTTCTGGCTCAACAGACCCTCTAAAAATTCTATATACATCGTATTGTCCAAGATTCGCGCGATTCGAACCTTCAGGATCCCTGGGTTGATCGGCTTGCTCTGATAATCGACAGCGCCTGCGACAAAACC
>JGI20154J14316_10002867_pt1 | contig 14208 bp, 12 predicted proteins | sample COG_04_FD_14316 | JGI IMG/M metagenome (IMG submission 14316) | reverse complement strand
GCTGCGAATTATCAAGGTCTAACGACCACTGCGCAGAGGCACTGGCACTGAACGCGAGCGCTGCAATTGAAAATACTGCACGTTGAACTAGTCTAAGGTTATTATTTAACACCCCGTACTCCTTATACGCCTTGATTTCTCGGAGGCTTGGTTATTGATATCACTGTCTCTACATACGACTAAATTAGGGTGAGGAGTTTAGCACAGGCACACACGCTCGATCCCTAGGCACCAAGCCCCGACTTAGAACAGCAGAGTTGNACACCTTTTAGCGCAGAGTAGGCTAGAATAACCCCTCGCGTGAAATCCAAACAACCACGGTAGCCAGCCGCTAGCTTTCACACAATACTTTGCGTAAATCACAGCTTGCGGAGCGTTTGACGTCCTATGCAAACAAACAGCCTTACTCCTCAGGTTAAACATCTGGTGCTTATTGGTGGCGGGCACAGCCACCTGTTCGTGCTCAAGCAGCTCGGTATGAATCCCGTGCCGGGGCTCGCAGTAACGCTGATAAGCCGCGACATAGAAACGCCTTACTCTGGCTCCCTACCTGCCACTATCAGCGGTTTTCATTCTCATGATGAGATGAATATCGACCTGCGCCCTCTTGCCCTATTTGCCAAGGCTCGCGTCATTCGAGCGGCGGCTGATGACATCGATCTCGAGGCAAAAATAATTCATCTAGCCGGCAGGCCACCCATCCACTTCGACATTCTCTCACTCAACGTTGGATCGCGCCCCGATGCGTCAAAAATCGCTGGGGCCGACGAGTTTGCCTGCCCGGTAAAACCTATCGATCAGTTTTTGGCGCGCTGGGAAAGCGTGCTTCCGCAAGCTGTTCAACACGTTAGCAATCAAGAGAACTACTCAATTATTATCGTAGGTGGCGGCCCAGCGAGCGTTGAACTCGCGCTTGCGATGCAGTACCGCATTCACACCGAGTGCAAACTTGCGCTTGAATCTAAGTCGTCTTTGAACATATCGATCATCAGCTCATCGAAAGAAATACTTGCGCACCACGGCGCACAGGCGAGGCAGGCGGCGCTAGACACACTGCAGCGGCGGAGCATTCGAGTAGAGCTTGGTCATCGAGTAAAGCGCTTTCTCTCCGGTTCAGTGCTAACCGAGTCAGACGGAGACTACGTCAGCGACGCCACTTTTTATGCGACAGGTGCGAGCCTCCCGGATTGGCCGGCGCGCTGCGGTATAGGTATAAGCGATGACGGTTTCATCGACACGCTGCCAACGCTGCAAACAGCCAGCCATGACTTCGTGTTTGCAGCAGGCGACGCCGCAACCATTCGCGGGGCTAGCCGCCCCAAATCGGGCGTCTATGCAGTGCGCGCAGGCAAACCGCTTGCCGACAATTTGATTCGATTCGCGACCGGCAAGGCTCTGAAACCCTTTAAACCCCAAAAGCATGCTCTTGCGCTCATCTCCTTGGGCGACAAAACCGCGATTGCTTCGCATAACAGCTTTTCCTTTAAGGGTCGTCTGGCCTGGGCTATGAAGCAGAGAATCGACAAAAATTTCGTCGCGCGCTTTAGCAAATTGCCTTCGATGGAAGCCGAACTCGACCTCGAGAAAGGGTTGATCGATGCTGAAGCCGAAGCGGCTCTGCGACGCCACGCAATGCGCTGCGCTGGCTGTGGTGCAAAAGTCGGTGGCGGCATGCTAGGTGAGGTACTCGACGATCTGCATGAAGGTGCCGAGTCGGCTAGAAAACCTATCGAGGATGCGTCCATTATCCCGCTGGAAAATGGCCGCTCTTTACTTCAAAGCATCGATCAAATTAGCGCGTTTATCGATGATCCCTGGCTGTTTGCGCGTATTGCTACAAACCATTGCCTCAGCGATATTTATGCCATGGGAGAGACACCTCACTCCGCACTCGCCGTTGTCGGTCTGCCTCTCGCAGGCGAACGAATCATGAAGCACAACCTTGCCGATCTCATGCGCGGCTGCAAACTCGAACTCGATGCTAACGACTGCGAGCTACTCGGCGGGCACACAGCAGAAAATCCTCAGTTGCAATTGGGACTCACGATCAATGCTTTTGCCGATTCGAGTTCGAGCCTCGCTAAACATAATCTTCGCGCTGGCGATGTCTTGATAATCACCAAGTCACTCGGGACAGGCACGCTTTTTGCGGCCGACATGCGCAGCATGAGCCGCCATCGCTGGATAGAATCTGCGATCGATCAAATGCTTCTATCAAACAGAGTCGCTTCGCAGATTATCAGACAACACGGAGCAGGGGCCTGCACCGATGTCACCGGCTTCGGCCTCGCCGGACACCTTTTCGAAATGCTCGACCCACTCGGTGTCGAAGCCGAACTCTCTCTGGCCGCACTCCCTACCCTCGATGGTAGCCTCGAGCTGCTGTCCGCCGGCATACAGAGCTCGCTGCACTTGAGCAATCGCCGTGTTGAAAAGGGGATTTTCAACCGCGACGCTTTTTTGAGTGACCCACGATTCGAACTGCTTTTCGATCCACAGACATCAGGTGGATTACTCGCGGCCGTTCCCGAAGCGAATGCTCAAGCCTGCCTAGCAGACCTCGTTAGAGCCGGTCACAGCGGTGCCGCGATTATCGGTCGTGTCACCAATTCAGGCGCTGCGGATTCATCGGTGGTATTAAAATAAACGCAGAGGCTTTTTACTAAAGAGACTGTGCCGCAACACTAACGCTCGACTAATTCTATCTCAAAGACATTCGACCAGTATTTTCCGGTAACCAGCAAGCGGTCAGTCTCTTTGTCATACGCGATGCCATTCAGGACAGCCTCGGCACCGTTGCGCGCTGTCCGTTCGGCGAGGCCGCTGAGGTCGACAACGCTTCGCACTATCCCTGTAGAAGGATCGATGCGGACGATAAACTCGGTCTGCCAGACGTTCGCCCAAATTTCACCGTTAATGAATTCTAGCTCGTTAAGATTGGCAACCGGCTGGTCGTTGTAAGTCACCTCAAGCGTCTGTGTAAACGCGAATGTTTGAGGGTCTACTTTGTCAGGGTCGAAGAACCGTCGCTTAAATACAGTGTCTCGCCATCGTAAGCGAGTCCCCAACCCTCAGTTGGATTGTAATGCGTTGCGCGCTGCTCGAACGTGGCGAGATCGTATTCATAGACGAGATTCGATTGCCAGGTGAGCTGGAAAATTCGATCGCCAACTATCTCGATACCTTCGCCAAAATAACGATTACTCAATGCGATGCTTTGCAGCACCTCTCCGGTCTCTAAGGCTTGTTTGGTGAGCCGCGATTGACCACGTTTACCAGTACCCAAATAGAGATGCCCTTCGTAAAAACTCAAGCCCTGCGTGAAGGCATTGATGTCCGAAGGATATGTGTTGGTAATGCGATAACCGAAGCGTTTCATCGGTGCTTCTTGCGCAACGCTCATCGCAGCGATCAGGGCGAGGCCGGCGGCCAGGAAAGAAATACTGCACGCGCCTGAAGTGCGGTTATATGACTTACCCTGTGGCTGCGAACCCATGCCCTTTCCTTCACTTTGCTCGGCGTCATCGACGCGCTGAAACTAGACCTGAGACTAGGCCCGAGACTAGATAGTCGATTGCGCATAAACCTGAAATAATGCGGTTTACGGCGAAACCGCCACCACATCTACTCGAGGACCTAGTATGGCTACTGATTGCCTATTCTGCAAAATAATCGCCGGTGAGATTCCCTCAACCGAAGTCTATTCCGACGACGATATTTATGCATTTCGAGACATCAACCCCGCCGCACCAACTCATCTTTTAGTGATTCCCAAAAAGCACTTAAACGATGTGAAATCGGCAGACGCCGAAGACGAGGCGCTAATGGGCAAGCTGCTGCTCCGCGCAAATGACATTGCCGCGGAACAGGGACTGACAGACGACGGTTTTCGCTATGTCATCAACACGGGAAGCAACGGCGGCCAGACAGTGTTTCATCTGCATCTGCACATCTTAGGCGGTCGCCAGCTCGGCTGGCCTCCGGGTTAGGCTATAGAATCGCGCAGTTTGGTTAACGCAGCCTCGTTGGCATCGATGATGCCGCGCTCTGTAATCAGGCCGCTTACTAGTCGTGCAGGCGTCACATCGAATCCGTAATTACTGACCGCCGTCCCAGTTGGTGCCAGCTGAACGCGCGAGACACGCCCCTCATCATCGAGACCACTGATGTGACTGACCTCCTCGGCCGCCCTCTCCTCAATAGGGATTTCGGTTAGCCCCTCTCGCAGCGAAAAATCAATGCTCGACACAGGTAACGCTACGTAAAAAGGGATCCCATTGTCAGCAGCAGCGAGCGCTTTGAGGTAGGTGCCAATTTTGTTGCAGACATCGCCGAGCAGCGTTGTCCTGTCGCTGCCCACCACGCAGCAATCAACCAAACCATGCTGCATCAAGTGACCCCCGGCATTATCGACAATAAGCGTATGTGGAACACCGCGCTGGCCCAGCTCCCAACAGGTTAACGACGCGCCCTGATTGCGTGGCCGCGTCTCATCTACCCAGACATGCAGTGGAATAGCCCGCGCCTGCGCTTTATAAATCACAGCGAGCGCTGTACCCCAGTCGACTGTCGCGAGAGCGCCTGCGTTGCAGTGAGTTAGAACATTCAGGCTCTCGGGGGCAGGCAATCCCGCCTCTGCGGCGCGCTCACCTTTCGCTTCCCATATTTCCTGCAGGCGCTGCGCGCCGTATTCACCGAGCATCGAACAGGCATTGATATCTTCGGCGTGCAATTCAAGCGCTGCTTGCAACGCTATCTCGGCTACGTTTTTTTCACAGCGCGCGAGGCGAGTCTCGATCTTGTCCAATGCCCAGCGCAGATTGATGGCCGTCGGGCGCGTAGCGGCGAGTGCCTCGATTACCGACGCGCTGAGACTGCGTGCGGTTTCATCGTCTTTGCCGCGAAGGCCAAGATACACGCCGAAGGCAGCGGTTACGCCTATTAACGGCGCACCGCGCACCTGCATTGAGGAGATAGCGTGACAGGCATCGGCTGACGTCTTCAGCTCAACCTCAACACATTCATGCGGCAGGCGTGTCTGATCAATGATCACGACGCGGTCGACCTCTGCATCGAAGCGAATAGTCAACGTGTGCGGCGATTGGTTGGCGCCCGCAGGAATACCGCTAAATGACTCGATCATTGCCTCCATCGACTGGTATCTGAGAGCCAGTTGTTTTGCCGAGCCGCGTGCCTGCGAATAAGAAAATTGCTTCGGCAACGTCTGCCGACGTTACTTCGGTGCGCAGCACATTTTTACGTTTATAGTCTTCGACACTCATTCCATAAGCGCTAGCGCGCGCGTCAAGCAGCTCATCTGTCCACAGCGCCGTGTCATACACCGCATCGGGATGCAGTGTATTCACGCGAATCCCCTGCCCACCCAACTCGAGCGCGGCAATCCTAGCGACTTGCGCAAGTCCTGCTTTAGCCGCTGAATACGCTGCAGCGCCGGGGCCAGGTGCCAGCACATTCTTGGAACCGATAAACACCACCGCCGGGTCGAATCCCAGCTTTAGAAGCGGAATACACAGCTTCAAGAGGCGGGTGTGAGCAGTGAGATTCAGCGCAAGCGAGCGCGCCCACTCCTCATCCCCAAGCTCCGCGAGCGATTGGCTAGAAGGGAAAAAACCAGCATTGCTAACCACTATATCTATGCCGCCAAACTGGGAAACACAGGCATCGATTGCTGAGTCTACTTGCTCGCTATCGGTTACATCACAGCGGATACCCAAGACACTTGGCAACCCTGTGAAAAGAGTCTCTGTCGACTCATCTAAGTCGAGTGCGCAAACCACAGCGCCTGCTGCAACTAGGCGCAGAACCGTTGCATGGCCAATACCCGACGCACCGCCTGTTACCAGTGCAACTTTGCCTTCAAGCTCGCGCGACGGATCGGCAGCGGTCGACGTAGACTTAAGCTTCGCTTGTTCCAGCTCCCAGTATTCAACATCAAACAGGTCCGTTCTTGGCAGCGGCCGCCAGCCACCTAACCGCTCACCGGTAAGAATAGCCGGAATAGTATGGGCGACAATATCTTCGACAATTTTTAACCTTTTGAGGCTTGGGGCGAACCTGACGATTCCACGCTCGATCCACACGCCAAAGCGGGGCATGAGGTCTAAGCAGCGATGTTCGGGATGCGCATGTACGCCGTAATAATCGGAATAGTCTGAACAGAAACTGCGCAGTCCCGCAACAGGGCTCGGCGGAAAAACCGCACCAAAGGGCTTCGTATGAATGGTGTGATCGGGCGTGAGAGGGCCACTCGCAACAAGTTGTCCAGCGGCCTTGTGGGCGGCAAAGCGCAGCGAATCAACTCCAGTATCGAGACTTGCCAACACGGCCGAGCCGAATACCTTGCCGGCCTCGTAGCGCAGTTCGGCGAACGCGAGCCTGTCGAACGGTCGAAGTGGGATGACAGACTCAGTGGCGCTGTCATCAACTTGTCCGGCAATAAAGTCTTCTGCGCGGGTCACTAATTCGATCATTGCGTTGTAGCTGTCTTTCGCGTCCTCGGCGAAGGTAAACAATCCGTGGTTGAGTAGGACAATGCCGCGAAGCTTAGTCCAGTCGGTATCCGCCGTTGCCTCAGCGACCTGCTTCGCCAGCACGAAACCAGGCATCGTGTACGGAAGGATCAGCACTTCGTTACCGAAAAGTTCGGCGAGACGTGCCGCGCCGCCCTCCGAATTACTCAGTGTGACAACCGCATCGGTATGGGTATGGTCGACATAGCGATGCGGTATTAGCGCATGCAGTATTGCTTCGACAGACGGTGTTGGCGCCGTCGGGTCCAACAGTGCCAACCTCAGCTCACGCATCATCTGCGTATCGCTCAACTCGTTGAGCTTGCCCAAGCGCTGCAAATAATTAAGGTCTACGGGTGGAAAACCCGCGGCTTCTATCGTCTTAAGGTCCCATCCCGACCCTTTAACATAGAGCGTCTCTACCGACTCGCCGAATACGGTAACACTCAACCCTTTGAGCGACGTATTGCCACCACCGTGTAGAACGAGGTCTGGATTCTGGCCCAGAAGCCTCGACGTGTAGACTCTGAGTGCGAGTTCGCCCCCTTCGGCCAACCGCTGAGCCGCGTCTTCATCACTCCAAAGAGACTTCATAACTTAGTATTTCCTATCGCTAAAACGCAAAACGCACCGCCTAGGCGGTGCGTCGTATACGAAGACTATCAACTGTTTGTGAAGCCCTGAAATTAACTCGGCTCAGCCGCTTATTTCGGCTCTACTATCGAGATGCTAGCCATGCCCGCTTGTCGTGCCGCGTCCATAACCATAACCAGAGTAGCGACGTCGGAATCATTATTAGGCTGAATGATGACAGAGGCAGCAGGGTTTTCGGCTTTGAGCTGGTCAATGTTCGAGCGAATCTGTGTCTGAATAATAGGCCGCGGATTACCATTGAGGATAATCTCATTGTTAGGCCCGATTTCAAACAAGATGTTTTTCTTGTCATCATCTTCTGGCGGCGGCTGATCGTTGTTGTTATCGCTGCTCGCGGCGCTGATCGATGTCTCCGAGAGGAAAGTCGCTGTTACCACAAAAAAGATAAGGAGGATGAATACCACGTCGAGCATCGGCGTGAGGTCAATCTTAGTATCGTCGGATTTCCGCTTGCCAGCAATTTTCTTCATTATTATGTCCTGAGTACTTAAATCGACGCGAGAACGCGCCCCCTAGTGCAGTCGAGTATAGCAATCCTAAGCCACGATGCAAAAGTGGGAATTGCACTTTCTGCGGGGCGCACCCTGACCCGCCTTACTTCTTGAGGGCTGCCACGCTAAAATCAAGCAACTCTTTCAATTGCTTAGCATTTTTACCATCTCGAGAATTAACACGCGCACCGAAAAGCGTGTTTAGTATCACGTCTGTCGCAAATTCGGCGCTAAAACCTTTCTTTATTTTGCCCGCTTTATGGGCCTCTTTAACCCGAGCCAAGAGCGCCTTGCGAATAGTGGCCTGAGAACTGCGCACAACTTTCTTCATTTCTTTATCGTAATTGATGCTCTCGCACAGCGAATTGACCAATAAGCACCCAAGACTGCGGTGTTTGTTGCTCACGTCTACCACGGTCGCGTCGAGGTAGGCGGCAATTGCATCCCATGGCTTAAGCGCTTCGTCGCCTAACGTCGCTTCTATCTGCTTTGCACCCAATCGATTGTATTGATCGACGCATGACTTAAAAAATGTCTCTTTATCGCCAAATGAATTGTAGAGAGTGCCTCTATTTATTCCAGTGCAATCTAATAATTTCTGTACCGAACTAGCTTCGTAACCTTCTTTCCAAAATTGTTCCATTGCATTGGTTAGAACTTTGTTTTCATCAAATTCGACTGGACGCGCCATAGTAAAATACTCAAGAAGAGGGATTAGTTTAAATGAGACCCGCTCTTGGCGACGGGCTTGCTCCGATTAATTTGGTCGCGCATTGTAGTACAAGCAAAACGCCAATTACAGTATCAACCGTATCAAATTGTGATTTTCTGCGGGATTTAGGCAGGAAAGTAATACTCAGCGTTCAAAGTGCTACACAGTGGTGCGCTTGGCGCTGTTTGAATGCTAAGTCAAAATCATTTCGCGCTGTTTGAGTGCAGCGCTCTCTGGTAGAAAATAATGATATCAATTGATACAAAAGATTTTTCTAGGCAAGCATGAGAATCTCAAAAATACTCACACCGAAGCCAATTACTCCACCAAAGACTGCGCCCCAAACTACGAGCCAACCAAGGTGCTTCTTTATCATATTCTGAATAACGACCTTCACTATTTCGGGTGTCATTTCATTTAATCGGCCGTCAATCATCTCTTCCAACTTACCGCGAACAGAAACCGTGCCTTCGCCGCCCGTAAGCATTGCTTCAACGCGCTGCTGTAGTTGCTCAGGGGAGAATTGACTAGCAAGGTATTCTTTCATCTCGGCAATAAAAGGCTCTCTCAGCCCCGCTAGCGCGTCGCGCCCTCCTAGCATTCCCAACATGCCGCCAAACGACGACGCAAGAATCACATCGAGCAGCCGGTCGAACGCTGTATCAAGATCAACCGCATCAAGGCTTTTACCCAACTCGGTGGCGACACGCTCACCCATCGATGATTTGTCACCGCTGTCAGCAGAACCAAGGAAAGATTCGAGATCGATTCGGTCGAAGAATTGCTCCATGATGAGTTCGCGAATGCCGACCTTAAACTCTTCGAATCGAAGCGGAATAACGCCCGACCCATAAAGGCCGGGTATGCGCTCAAACAACATATGTATTGCGAGCCAGTTAGTTACTCCGCCCGATAAAGCAAAAAGCCCAGTACTGAGTACGATCGTGCCGAGAGCGCCGTCGAGGAACACACCAAGTGCTATGAGGAGAAGAGCGATGCCATTGCTCGCAATACTTTTATCGATTGTCATGAATCTTCCTAAATAAGTCGTCGCTGCTGCGCTATTGGCATGCGCAAGCGAATATCATCAATGCGCGCTAAATCAATATCGGCAATCGCAATGCCTTCGCCAGTGTTAACGCAGTCGAGCACCACTCCCCAAGGATCGATAATCATAGAGTGGCCCCAAGTCTCTCTTGTCTCGCTATGTTTTCCCCCTTGTGCAGCTGCCACGATATAGCATTGATTCTCGATGGCTCGCGCCCGCAGCAGTGGCTCCCAATGTGCAGCACCCGTCACCGCTGTAAACGCAGCGGGCACCGTGATTAATTGCGCACCAAGAGTCACTAACTGCCTATAGAGCTCGCCAAACCTCAGGTCATAGCACACGCTCAAACCAACCTGGCAGCCCTCGACTTCGACACACGCAAGCTCGCTACCCGCCTCGTAGCTCAAAGATTCAGAATACTGCGCCTGCGCATCACTCACTTGGACATCGAACAGATGGACTTTGTCGTAACGCGCGACTCTTTCGCCTTGGGCATTAAACACAAGACTACTCGCCCGGACGCGACCATCTTCTATTACGCTTCCGTCCTCTCGTGAGAGCAAAGGAATAGTGCCGCCTACGATTACTAGCGCGTGTTTGGCTGCTTGTGAGGCAAGAAAATCTTGCAGGGGTGTGGCGCCAAGCGAAGGGATAGCGGGATGCGCTATCTCGCCAACCTCGGCAAGGGGGGACAATCCTTCGAGAGTCGCAAAGACTTCTGGCAGCACGATAAGCTCTGCCCCTTTCTCTGCGGCCTGTGAGATCAACCGAGCTGCCGCAAACAGATTCTGCTCAATAGTTGGCGTGCTCACCATTTGTATCGCCGCGACCCGCATTAACCACCCTCTTTTCTAAAAGCTTCTAGAGAACATTGATGAGCTCCCAAAACGAACTCCAGAGAAAGACTCTCCTAGTGAACTAGATTACGAACAATGGCTCCGAGATCCGTAACGCCGGCGCGAAACGCATCAACAGGAATTCGCTCATCGTTTCCGTGCACACCAGTAGGATCGTCGGCACGGGTAATCACGGGGCTGAACCCGTAGCTCACAATGCCAAGGTCGCGGGTAAAGTGACTGTCGGTAAACCCTGTACTTACCGCCGACAGCACCTGAGAACCTGGGTAGAGTTCTCCCGTAACATTCACTATCGATTCGAACAGGGTTGAATTCGTCGTCGAGATAGCAGGCGTAAAAGCCATAATCACTTCGACATTAACTCCGGTGCCCTCGAGCAGCGCTTCGACATCGGCAATCAACTCTTCGGCGGGGCGATCTGGGAGCATACGGCAATCCAATTCGGCCCAAGCCTCAGGAGGAATCGTGTTGATCTTGCTCGAACCGCCCATGCGAGTGATCGAACAAATATCACGCGTTAAGGCGTGATGCCCAGGGCGAAAATTTTGCAGCGCTGGCAGAAACTCAGGGTCTGTAATCGCGCGCCCCATGTCGGCATAAGCCTGCGCCCAGTCATCATCCATCGACACGGCGAGACCGGAAAAATAAGCATCAACGGCAGGAATGATGCGTGGCTCGAAAGGATTTTCTTTAATCCTGTTAAGCGCCTCGACAATGCGCAAAACCGAGGTCGTTGCACGTGGGGACGATCCGTGGCCAGGAACGTCTATTGCGTTGAGGCGCAGCCACACGGGGACTTTTTGAGTCACCTCAACGCCAAACACAATCTCGTCGCCACTGACACTGCCGGCGCCGCCTTCATTGATCAGCAGCCCTATGCCTTCAAAAATTTCAGGACGATTTTCTATAAGCCATCCTGCACCATAAAAACCGCCGGCTTCTTCATCGGCTGTCGCCAGAAAAACCACATCGCGGTTGAGCGCGCGGCCGCTGCGATGGAGGCCGAGGAATGTGGCCAAATGCGCAATACCAGTGCCTTTCATATCGCGCGCACCGCGGCCTAGAATATACCCATCGCGCAATTCTCCCGACAGCGGGTCGGTAGTCCAGAATTCCTTATCCGCAGGCACGACATCGGTATGTTGAAGTAACATCAAGCCGGGCTCGTCGCCTCCCTCCAATCGCGCCCAAATGTTTCCGCGACCCGGTGCGCTCTCTACCCAATCGTATTCAATGCCTTCTGCATCAAATATCTCGCGGTAGAACTCAACCGCGCGCGTCTCATTGCCTGGCGGATTCACCGTATCAACACGAATAAAATCTTGCAGCCATGCAACCGCTTCATCTTCGATAGATTGCGCTGCCACGGCACTGGAAAACAGGATGAGCGACGACGCCAAAACGCCTGAGCCTAGGTTGTTTCTGAACAATCGTAATGTCACAGTTTCTACTCCCTTTCAATCGAAATTCTAGTTGCGTTTTTCAACACTGATTCTCAGAGCGAAAAACCTTCGCCCGCTCTAGTCGAGCAATGTCAAAGGCTGCGTTTCACTCGACGCAAGACTCCTAAGCCAATCACGAAAAGGCAGGCCGTATTGCGTGCCGGTGTCATAGGCGGCAGGGTCAGCAGACGCGAAGCGTTCGTAGCCATCCCCTCCAGCGTACATAAAACTATTAACGAGAACGCGATAGATTCGTTCGGCGACAGGCGACTCGCCTGTTGCAGTAAGGATCCACTCGCCCTCTCTTTGCGCGATTCCAGCAACACGAGGGCGACTACCTTCATTAAGCGTTGCGACTAATTCTGCGCCCGAAATCTCGACTGCCACGATAGTGTTGTCGAAAGGCAGTATTGCCACGGTATCGCCAAGGGTCACCGCCCCGCTCGGCAATGGCGCACGAATTCCGCCGGCGTTCGTCACAGCCACCTCCGCAGTTGGATCGGCCCATAGCCAAGACTCGACCACAAGCTTGTCTAACAGCGGCCCCCTCGGTACGGCTTCTTCCACATAGGCCAACACCTCAGACAGTGAGTCTTCTGAGCGCGACTGCCATCTTTCGATAATTGCTGCCAACTCCGGATCGGCCGCGGCACCACTGTTCTCTTTGGTCGAAAAATCGACAGCTATTTTCCCGTCGACGTCCAACGCAAACGTCGCGCGCGCATAGGCCCCAAAATGAAAACCGCCGCCAAGAATCACCGTTCTGCCGAGGCGTTTGGCGACGAGCTCGTTACAATGTCCAGCGCCGAACAGGTCAATATTAAGATCGATGACAGCAAGTGCAAGAGGCTCTAACTCATCGAGACACACATGCGAAATCACGAACGTGAGCTCTGCCCCTTGCGCCTTACTCTCCGGCACCACTCGGCGAAGCGTGGCTTCATAGTCGTTAAACTGAAGCGGTGCGACTGTGGCGGGATTTGTTGTGGTAGAGGTTTCTGTAGTCGTCAGGCCTATTACAGCAATCCGAACGTCGCCAGCCTCGACGATTCGGTATTCTACAATACCGAGATCTTCTGGAACGCGTCCTGTTTCGCGCCATGCTGTATTCGCGCTCACATAGGCATAATCGGCTTCGGCGCTGCGCTGGCGTATTGTGTCGAGCCAAAATCGAATTCATGATTACCAACCGCCGACGCGGCATAGCCCATTGAGTTCATTAGCTCGACCATGCTCTCGCCTTGGTTCCAAGTAGAAATAGCCGGCCCTGTCCAATTGTCACCGCCGCTTAAGAGGAGAAAGTCCTGCGCCGTCGTCGCCGAGTAACCCTCGGAATCTTTCCACAGCTGCATTAAATTCGCCGCGCTATTCGACTCCCCCATCCCCTCCATCCAACCGTGTTCATCGTTGGTATAAAGCACTGTGAAATTGCGCTCGCTCTGAGGCGTAATTTGGCAGCCAGCAAGCGTTGAAGCAACAATCACTGACGTGAGTAGTGGGCGTAGTACACCTCTCAAAACCATAGTCGCATCCGTTCTCTCAGCTTTATCTTTGTGGTTTAACTTTGCTTTCTATCGCTCTACTATTTCCCAGCACGGGGTGTAATTCGAATAGTCGATTTTCATCCGCTTCTGTTCTACAAACGAGGCCAGCAGAGCCTCCATTCTTTGCATAATCTCAGGCTCCCCGGTTATCTGGAACGGCCCGTGTTCTTTGATCTGAGCAACCCCTTGAGACTTCACATTGCCTGCAACAATCCCAGAGAATGCCTTACGCAAATTCGACGCCAGTTGCTGAGAAGGCACAGACGACTCCAATCGAAGGTCAGCCATATTCTGATGCGTAGGAATAAACGGTGCCTGCAGGTCAGAGGGAATATAAAGCTCCCAGTTGAACCCGTAAGACGCGCCAAGCGAAAGTCTATGTTTACGCTGCTCATCGACAAACTCTTTCGCTCGCCGCGCAACAGCCGCGGCATCGCCGGTAATAATTTCGTAATATTCAGCGGCCTCATCACCTAAAGTCGCGCGGACAAACGAATCGATTTCTTCAAAATAATCGCTACTAGATTCGGGCGATGCGAGGATCAAACCGAACGGATGTCCCGCATTACGCTCATGCATAAGGATACTTAAAATATACAACAGTTCTTCGGCTGTTCCCGCGCCACCCGGGAAAACTACAACGCAATGTGCTAATCGCACAAACGCTTCAAGCCGTTTTTCAATATCAGGCAAAATCACAAGCTCATTGACGATAGCATTCGGCGCCTCTGCGGCAATTATGCCTGGCTCGGTAATGCCAATGTAGCGGCGCAATTCTAGCTGCTGTTTAGAATGACCAATAGCGGCGCCTTTCATTGGACCTTTCATGGCTCCAGGTCCGCAACCAGTAGCAATATTCAACCCCCGAAGACCGAGCTGATAACCTACCTCTTTGGTAAAATCGTATTCGTTACGACCAATAGAGTGCCC
>JGI20154J14316_10002863_pt1 | contig 14216 bp, 18 predicted proteins | sample COG_04_FD_14316 | JGI IMG/M metagenome (IMG submission 14316) | reverse complement strand
AAATAATTTATCTTTACTATTAAAATATACTAATAATTCATCTAATTTAATATTTTTAGATATCTTTATTAATTTTATAATTTTAATAATAATATCTTGTGAAAAATCATCAAATTTTGGATCAATTAACATTTTAGCAAATTCCAAACGTTGTTTAGATTGTAAAGTTTTTAATTTATATAAAATATAAAATTTATTAAAATCTGAATTATCAAAAGCATTATTTCCGGATTTATCTTTTATATTAGGATTAGCACCATTATCTAATAATATACTCCATAATTCTTCTTCTATAAATGATACTCTATTATCAGGATGTGTAGCACAATTTATAGCATTTTGATTATTTATATTTTTTAAATTAGGATCAGCACCTTTATTTAATAAATATTCAACAACTTCTATATCATGTCTTTTTGAATATTCAGTTATTAAATATTCATTTGTTTCATTAATAATTGTATTTGGACTTGCACCAGCATCTAATAACATTGATACTATATTAAATTCATTATTTTCTAATGCTAATACTAACGGTGTTTCACCTGTTAATGGATCTAAATTATATAATTTAATACCTGTATCTATTAATACCTTAACATTTTTTTCATTACCATTACGAATCTCATTAAATATATCTGACATTATATATATATATATATTATTTTTTAATTTAATTATATTTGTTTTTGGATTTATTTTTCTTCTTTGAACCTTTACTAGATGATAATGTTTTATCAACATCTTTAAATTTATAATATTCTTTACGTTGAATAGGATATCCCATTAATTTCCGGATACTTCTTATTAATTCTATGTAATAATTAGGATTAATATTGTGATTTACTTGAAAATCTATATTTTTCTTATCATATAATGATATTTTTATAATGTCTAAATGTAATTTTACAAAATAAGATCTATTATCACCTACATTATAAGAAATATTTACATATTTATCATTATCTAAATATATACTTGTCGGGAAGAATATTAATTCTTGTTTTGATTCATTATTTGGTAATTGAAAAAATGGTGAAATTTCTGTTATTTCTTTTTTGTTCATATCTAATGTGAAGAAAAATCCTGTATATAATTTAAAGAAATTTTTAAAATATTCTTTATCTGTTACTGAATATTTAGATTTGTCCATCGTAGGAATTAAATAGCTATTTAACTTAGTATTATTTTTATAATCTAATACACCATGACCAAGACCTAAATATTTATTTGAACCTATATTAATTAAATTAGTAGAATTTCTAATATGGAAATGTAGATCAGGATAACTTTCATCGAACTTTTTTAAAAGTTTATCTTTTATATTGTATGTCATTTTACATTTAAAATTATCATCTACTTCTAATATTTTCAATGGATTAATATCATATAACATATGAAGTTTATTTTTATACATAAATGATCCCCAATTCTTTTCAAAATTACTTGATAAGGATTTACATAAATCTTTTTTATTTATATCATAAGTTAAATTATCAATATCTATTTTTGAAACAAACATATGTCTTTTTTTATCTTTTGTTAATTCATTAACAAGAATATATATATCATTTTTATAATAAAATAAACGTGGATCTTCTGGTCCTTCTAACATTTTTTCTCCATGTGGTACAATTTTACCAACTTCTTTAAATTTTTTATTTTTATTTTTTAATATATTTGGATCTATATCTATAATATTTTGTTTAATTTTTTTAAGATGTTTTGTAAATAAAGATAATATTATAAAATTAACTCCATCCCAAGATCTAACATTTCCAAACCATCCGCGACTAGCTATTAATATATTAGTTGAATTTTTTAATTCTAATATAGAACTATTAAATATAGTAACATCTTTATTATTTAGTAATTTATCATCTTTTTTAATCTCGTCACTCAAATTTATACATGTTAATTTAAGTTGTTCTTTGTTAAGATTATATTTCATATATAATATAAAATAATAAAATTTGATTTAAAAATATAAAGATATTTATAAATATAAAATGAACACTAATCAATTTTGGAATCCATCTGAACCAAAACACTATTGGGATGCAATTGATTTAACTAAGAGTATCAGTAGAACTCCTTCATTTGAATCCCTTTCGAAAGAAGAACAAATTCAAAAACGTTTAGATAGAATGGAAACAGCTGTGAAAGAATGTAATAATATTGTTAATATTCACAACAATAATGTATACAAGTTTAACAAAAGAATTAATGAAATTATTAACAATTCTTCTCATCATATGGAAGAATTTTATGATGAATCACCTGATTTTACAACAGATAATATGTTTGATTTATTAATTTGGTTATCTCATTCAGATAAAGAAAAAAAAGAAAAACTTGATAATGAACTAGACGAATATTTTAATTAGGTAATTTAATATGATATTTTAATAGATAATCTTTATATTCATTGTATATTTTTTTACATTTAATATTATTTTTATATTCATATAATCTAAAATTATGATAAATCATGAATATATGATTATGAAACATATTTATAATATAAATATTTTATTATATTATCAAATTTAAAAATCTGAGGATGAGTCGTCTTGTTTAGGTAACATTTCTTCATTATTACTTGATAATTGAGTGGATGGTTTACTTCCTGCTTTTGATGTGGTTTTTTGATTCATTTTTCTCTTAGAATCAGGATCATATATATTATCATAATTAGATAATGCGAAATATCTATCATCAATCATATTTCTTTCATTGTAATCTAAATAAGAATTATTTATAATATCCATAGTAAATGCACTATATGGTAATATAGGATTATATTTTAATAATGTAGCATATTCAGATGGAGCATATCTAACATCACGTGAATTTACATTTTTATCTTCAACTACATCATTATAATTTTCTTTTAACGCCTTTAATTCCATTTTAGCTTTTTCTTCTTTATTATCTATCGCTTCAATATCTTTATTTTTTAAATGTAATGATTTTGTTACATCATCAATTTCTTTTTCTATTTTTCTTAATTTAGATTTAAGACTTATATCTTGAAAACCTAAAAATATAATAATAATAATTAATATAATTATTAAAATAATTAATAATATTATATTAATTTCATTATTATCGAATAAATCATATAATCCAAACATATATATATATAAAATATAATTATTATTAAATAAAATAAAAATTACGTAATTTATTCATAAAACTATCATCCTTAATTTCATTTATATGTTCATTAAAATTTTTACCTTGTAACATAGTTGTTATAAAATGTATTGAATATATCCCACATTCTGTATTTTTCTTTTGATGAGGAATATCATTATATAAAAATTCTAAATCTTGATTAGTATGTTGTTTGAATTGATTCTTAACATTATCAACTAATACATATATTTCTTTTGGTGGTTTTTCTGCAAATGAATCAAAGTAATATATGGAAGGTATTTCTCTATTTTTAGACTTTAAATCCATATATAATGATACCCAATGTGATCCTGGTTCATCATGATCATCTAAATTAAATACTGTTCCAATACAACATTCATCATTTTCTAAATGTCTTCTAATATTTATATTACATAAATCACCTGATACACATGAATTATTATTTTTTAAATCAAAATCCATAGGTAAAGCACCATAACATTTAAAATTTTTGTGTTTCATTTCATATTGTTTTAAACAATTTTCTATATCACTAGTTGTTAACCAAGTAGTGGGATTTTGTTTCCATTTTGAAGGCATACTCGGTTTAAAACTTGATTTAAATTGTTCTAATTCACTTTCAGTTAAATTATTAACTATTTCATGAATTGATGACCAACATTTTTCTGAATCACAATCAGAAATCTCTGATATTTTATCTGAAATTTCTTCGTGTAGTTTATGATTATTTTCTTTTTTAATATTTGCATTTATATGATTATTTAAAATATCAACAACTTTTAATAATAAATTTTGATCTATACAAGAAATACTAGATCCTGATTTTTTAGGGGAACAATGGTGTTTTTTAAAATGTGATCGTTTTTTCTTTATAGTTTTCTTTTTTCTAGACATTATAATATATAAAATATTTAAAATTAAAACACCATATTATATAAATTAAATGGATAATATTATAGATTTAAAAGATAAAATTAATTGTAATGTTAATGAATTATTATCAGTTATAAATAATATAAGTTTAAATGATAATTCTCATATAGAATCTCTTGCAAAAGAAAATAAACTATTAAATTCAGCTAATACTAAATTAATTCAAGAAATTTCTGATAAAGATAAAATTATTTCTATGAATCAAAAAACTATGTGTGATTACGAAAAACAAATTAATTCTTTCAATGAACAGCAAGAAGAAACTAATAAATTCGATATGGTAAAAGCTAAGGATAAAGAAGTTCATGAACAAAATAAACTTATTGATTCATTAAGAAAAGAAATTGATACTCTTAAAAATAAATTAGAATTAACATCAAATAATATAAAATGTGAAGTTCATGATACAAATATTAATTCAAAAGAAAATACTGATGAAAATATCAGTGAAAATATTAGTGAAAATAATTCAGATAAAGATGGTTCAGATAAAGATATTTCTGATAAAGAAAGTATTGAACAATCTGCTGATAATGTAAGTAATAAATCATCTGATGATAGTGAAGACGATGTAGATGCTGTAACTATTGTTTATAGAAAAAAAGAATATTATGTCATTAATGAGGATGGTAAACAAAAAGTATTTGAAATATTAGAAGATGGTAATGCTGGTAAAGAATTAGGTATTTGGGAAAATGATAAAATTGTTCGTCCTGATAAAAAAAAGAAATAATATTATTTCTTTAAAAACTCTGTAAATTTTTTATTAATATTTGTTTTAAAAAACTTTTTAAATTTAGTTTTATCTTTTTTATAAAACTCAATAAGTTCAGTAAATATATAATTTTTTTTACATACTTCTGGTGTGTGATGTAATTTTTCAGATACTTTTTCTAAACATTCTTTTATTTCTTTATCTAAATTATCACCATCAGATTTAAGTAAATATTCAATTAATTTTATATTCGCTGACCAAGTTCTAAAATCTTTACTTGAAAAATCACCAAACGTTTTTATATATGTATTAACATCATTTGATATTATATTTACTCCATTACATTTAAATATTCGAGCATTATTCTTTAAAGTTTTTTTCTTTTTCTTTAAATGTCTTTTCATAGTTTTATTTTTGACTGAACAAGTATTTCTAACACTTTTTTTCCCTATAAAATCTATTGTTACACTAACACCTTTAACCAATACATGTTTATTTTTTAATGTACTTACTCCATATGAATTATTTTGTTTCATATATTCATCATTACCTACTCTAAAATCACAATCCATAATTAATTTTAATATCATACAAACATGTTTAAGTTTATTATCTTCTGGAAGTTTAATATTTTTATTAATATCAGTCACAATTTTATTATATTGTAAACCGAATAAATATAATTTACTAAATTTTTGTTTCTTCATTTTTTCAGTAAATTTCTTATTATAAACGTATTGAGGTCTCCCTTTTTCATCATATCCTATTGCTAAAACATTTGCTTTCTTATTAAGATTAATTTTAACATCATCATAAGCAGGTGCTATATATACACCTTCTAAACATTTATCAATATATTTCTTGTCTTTAATAAGATTACCTCTTTTATCTAAAAAAATATGGGATTTTCCTTTTATTTTTCTAAGAATATAATTCTTCATTTATATATATTATATTTTTTTAAAAATTTGAAATATTTAAGAAGATAAAATAAAACAAATATGAGTAAGTTCATTTCACAAAAGACTGAACAAATTCGTAAAGTCAATAATATTCTTAAAAATGCCAGACTTTCTGAAGATGATCATCAATCTACTTCCGAACCATTCTTCATTGGTTCTAAGTCTCAGGATTTTGAAATTGGTCATAACACTATTCCTGAACTACCTGACAATTTAAATAGAAATTTTAAAACATTTTATGAAATAGTGGGTAATCCTAAAAAAGAAGTTTATATAAATGAATGGACTATTATGTCACTTGATGAATCATTAAAAAGGTATAAGGAACTATGTAATAATAGTCAAAAGAATGTATTTGATATAGGATATAGATATTTAGGTATGGGACATATTGAAATGTTATCTTGTAATTTATATAATCATTTACTATTTAGGAGAAGAGACGGTGGTTCAAGTGGTATTGAAAGAGAATATAATTATAAGAAATTATTAAATTTTGATTATAAAGAATATGATTATATATATTTTAATCAATGGTACAAAGATTTAAATATTAGTTAATATAAATGTTAGTATTTAATATTTTAATTTTTCATTTAATTGTTTAGATAATTCTTTACATCTTACTAATATAGTTTCTTCATTAAATTTTAGATATTTTTCAGCTAAATTTTTTGTAATTAATGAAGAACTACCTTTATAACTATTTACTTTTTCTATATATGGTTTTTTACCTATTGATGAGTTACCTTTATGCCCACTTTCACTATTCAATCCTTCCAATATAGTTAAATTTCCTAAATTATGCATTAATTTCCTTTCTTTTAGTTCATCTATTTTTGATTGAGGAATAATATGTTCAATTGTATAATTAAGTGGTATTTTTACAATATCAGTAGATTTAATCTGTTCTAAAAACATAAATAAATGTGTTGCCGGTGCCCCTTTGAATGATAAATGTTCTAATGTTTTTTCATAATTATCTTTATGAATTTTTTCATCCATTTCATTTTCAAATAATTCTTTTATATCTTTATAATAATCATATTCTGGTTCTTTTAATACTTTATTTGTAATATCAATCATTCTATTAGAATAAGCCATACCATTAAATGTTGTAGATTTAATACCCATATTTCTAAAATACCATTTTACAATCAATTTTATAAATTCTGAATCTACACTCCCTAATTTAAAGAAAATGGGAAGAAGTAAATACATAAAACCTTCCCAAGTTATACTAACTTGTTTAATATTCATAATGAATCTGCCATATTTATCTGTTTTAATTTTTTCCATTATTTGAATTAATTTATTAATTATATCAAAATATTTCATTAGTTCTGAATAAGTATTATCTGAATCTATAATTGGTTTGTATAATTCATCCATATCTATTTTTCTTTCAATTTTATTATTATAAAGTTGTATTGCTATATCCATTAGTTTCTTTCCATATTCTTTTTTATATATATTATTTGTTAGTTTTTTGTATTCTTCCCATTTATCATATACTTCATATTTTTTATCATCATCTATATTAACTAATATGTAATTTTTGATAACATCTAATATTAGAACATTATTGCCTCTATTATTTTCCCAATCAAATATACGACTAACATATGTCGGATCAGAACATGAACAAAATTGTATATCTATATCTTTCATAATAAATCGATATAATTCTTTATATTTTTCTTCATTATATTTTAAATCAGATAATAGATTATATATTTTTTCATTTGCATTATAAATTTTTGAAGTATCTTTATTTTTACATTGAATTTCATGCTGTTTTTCTAAATGTCTATACACTTTTGATTTATCTGTTATAGATTCATTGCAAATTTTACAAATCCATTTTTCACTATCTTCATTATAATTTATAATATCAATAAAATGTTTATTACATTTACCATTAAATACATCACATAAAGCATCCATATCAAATGGATTAATACAGTATATTTTAGGTATTATATCTATGGATTTTTCTTCTTTTAGTTTAATTTGTTGTGGACTTAATTCATCCATTTCTCCATCTAATGATAATTTACCTATTATTTTATTTCCTATATTAGAAGGTAACTTTGATGATATATTATATAGTGTCAAAACTGTTGTAATAGTTCTTTGTTGTCCATCATATATTTCATTTGACCCTCCATAAACTAGATTTATAATAGAACCCATTTTTTCAACATATTTACCTTCTTCAAAAATTTTAATAATATCAGATATAAATTGGTCCAATTCTTTATCATCCCAAGAATATTCTCTCTGATTCATAGGTATATTAAGTGATTTATCTAATATATCACTCCATGATTTTGAAGAAGAATCATAAGGTTTATTTCTTGCCATTTATATTAAATATATCGGTATTTTAAATAAAAGTAATTTTAGTAAATCAAATTTTAGTAAAATTAATAATAATTAATAATAATTTAAATATATTTAGTAGAATATGATTTACATATAAAATAATAAATTAAATATTAGTTAATATAAATGTTAGTATTTGGTAGAACAGTTCAGGATAAAGATGCGATTAAAGGTTTAATGTTTGTAAAAAAACCATTATATTCTAGACAAGGTATGTTATTTGATATGAATCCCAAACCAACAATACATTCAATGTGGATGAAAAATACATATATTCCACTTGATGTTATTTTTTTAGATGAAAATATGAAAATTATCGGATATAAAGAAAATAATCAACCACATTCATTAAGAAAAATTAAAATAAATAAACCATCAAGATATGTATTAGAAATGAATGGTGGTAATATTAATAAATATAATCTTAAAAAAGGAGACAAAATATATTTTATAAATTTAAAATATGTTTATTTTTTAATTATAATTATATTAATTTTATATGTAATATATAAATGCAACCTATTCAGTTTCATGAATTAAAAAAAAAACAGGAAGAAAATGAAAAAAGACAAAAAGAAGAAGATGAAATATCAAGATGGACGCATGAACAAGAAGAATTATTAGCTGAATGGGCAGAAAAAGCTGCCTGTTATAGATGGTTGCATAGTAGATCTGAGAAATATTACAGATCTCGTAATTATTTATTCACTATACCAGTTATTGTACTATCAACTTTAACAGGGACAGCTAATTTTGCTATGGACTCATTTGTTCCAGAAGAAAACAAAAAAATGGCCATGGGAATAGTTGGTGGTGTAAATATATTTGCTGGTATATTATCAACATTACAAAATTTCCTTAGATATGCTGAATTAATGGAATCTCATCGTGCCGTAAGTGTATCTTGGTCGAAATTTGCTAGAAATATAACAGTAGAATTAGCTTTAGATGAAAAAAGAAGAAAATCCGCTTGTGATTTTTTAAAATTATGTCGCGCTGAGTTTGACAGATTAATTGAACAAGCACCACTTGTTGATGATGATATAATATCTTTATTTAAAAAAAAATTTAAAGATGTTGACATAATTAAACCAGAAGTATGTAATGGTTTACATAAATGTAAAATATATAAACCATCACAAGAAGAAAAAGTAGCAAATATTGTAGCAAATGCTAGTGATAAATTACATAATCTTAAAAATAAAAGTTTTAAGCGTAATATAATTAAACAACCACATAATTTATCAGACGTATCAAACGAAGTAAAACAAAATGAAAAAGTTGTGTTAACGTCTAATGCTACTAAATTACCCAAATCAACATTTAAATGTTCTCCTAAATCAAGAAATAGTCTTGATGAAGTAATAATAGATATAGCAGAAAATAAAAATAATATAACTTTGATTAAACAAGAAAATAGAGATAGTACTGATACAGATATAGTGGAAGAAGAAAAAGAAAAATTAAATACAGATAATAATAATGATAATAATAATGATGATAATAAAGATGAACGAAGTGAAAATGCTTCTAGCACATCAGATAAAAGTATGGATGAATTTTTAGATGAAATAGATGATGGTAAAAAATAAATTTGATGTTTATAAATATTCATAAAATATTAATATGTTTAGATCGAATATTAAATATAAGTTAAATATAAAAAAAACAATGACAGATATAAATTTTGATAAATTTATAGTTTATACTGATGGTGCTTGTAAAAATAACGGAAAAGCAACTGCTTTATCATCAATAGGTATATATTTTTCAAATCATAATTTACACAAAATAGATAGTGTAAGTAGAGTATTAAATGTTCCCAAACATACAAATAATGTAGCTGAATTGACAGCCATCAATGAATCATTACTTTTAATAAAAAAAAATAATATTAATATACCCATTCATATTTATACTGATTCACAATATTCAATTAATGTTATAACAAAATGGTATCCAAAATGGACTGATAAAGATAAAAAGACTAAATTAAATGTTCCTTTAATAGATAATATATATGAATTATATACAGATATTAAACCACATTTTCATTATATAAAAGCACATACTAATTTAAATGACGAACATTCTCTTGGGAATGCAATAGCAGATCAATTAGCAACCGATGCTTTGGAAAAATTTGATAAAGAAAATATAGGAATTTTAAAATACTTTCAATAATGGATTGTCTTTCAAGAGAACAGCAACTAATCCTCCAACATAACCTTACATATGAAGTGTATGAACAATTTATGAGTATGTTTAATGATAACAGTGAAGAGTTACCAACAGATAATGATGAAAGGAATAAATATATCCTTGATACTATGAAAAATCATGAATATTGGGGTGAAACATGGGGCTGGGGAGAAAGTTCCGTTTATAAAAATTTACCTAAGAGAAAAAATATGTTAATGAATGATAATGGACCACACGGGATATATGATATGTTTAAGGGTAATACAAGAAAAGAACTACTAAAATTTCTTGAAGAGTTTAAAAAATATATACCTTGTTCATTCGTACCAGGTGAATGTATTCCAGTTGTGGAAGTTGAAGAAGAATTTAAACAGAAACCTATGGTAAATAGATGGATGAATGATAGTGTTTATTAAGCAATCATTTCTGCTTTGATGGTGGGATAATGGTTATAATTTTCTATAATAAAATTGTCTTCATCAATATTATCTATATTAGTTATTTTATTTTTTATGATTAATTCTGGAAAATCTAATGGTATTCTATGTATTTGTTCACCTATAGCATCTAAATGATTCATATAAACATGAGCATCACCCAATACATGGTGAAAATATCTAGGAGTATATCCCGTAATGGAACCAATTATATGCATTAATAAAGAATAACTAGCTATATTAAAAGGAACACCTAAGAACATATCACCTGAACGTTGATACATTTGTGCATCTAAAAACTCTTTATCAACTGAGAATTGAATCATAACATGACAAGGTGGTAAAGCCATTTTTGATAAATCAACTGGATTCCATGCTGATAAGATAATTCTTCTACTTGTTGGATCATTTTTAATTAAATGAATAACATCTTCAAGTTGGTCTACGCCATCTTCTTTTAAATAATCTTTATTTTTATCATTATATTGAGCACCAAATCTTCTCCATTGGAATCCATATACAGGTCCTAATTCACCTTCTTCATAATTTAATGCACGAGATTTCATAAATTCTTTTGATGAATTTCCATCCCATATATGAACATTTTTTTCATTAAGTTCTTTATTGGATGTTGATCCTCTAATAAACCATAATAATTCTCTTAAAATAGTTTTAAAAGGCATTCTTTTAGTTGTTAAAAGTGGAAATCCTTTTCTTAAATCAAATATCATTTTTTCACCAAATTGCGATATAACCTTTGAATTTCTAGAATCTTTAATATTATTTTTATATAATATATTTTTCATTAAATCTAAATATTGTTTTTCATCATGATTAATATATTTATCTTGTTGATATAGATTATAATATACACCATGTTTAGTTTCATCTGTACCAATTAATTTAACCATATGATCATCACAATACATTTTATTAATTAATTTAAATGCATTATATGTTTGAATATTAAAATCAAGTGTAGAGTAAGATTCATCTAAAATATTAGTATAATGAATTTGCTTTGATAAATTATTTTGAACATAAGTTTCATATACTTTATCTATATAAGTTAAATAATTAGTGAATACATAATTATATAATTGTGCACCACCTATGATAAATTTCTCACCTAACATACTTTTTTTTTCTTCTTCTACTTTTAAGAATTTATAACATTCATCAAATGTTTTAAATACTAATATTTCAGTTTTATTATCTTTTAAATCGTTATAGTGATTATTTGTAATAACAATATTAATTCTATTAGATAAAGGTTTATATTTTTCTGGGATAGATAACCAAGTATTATATCCCATAATAACAATATTTTTAAAATTTTTAATATATCCTTGTGTTGTTATTTTTTTAAAATATTTCATATCATCAGGTATAGCATATAATAAATCACCTTTTAATCCAATTTGATTGTGAATATTCTTACAATAAATTAGATTAAGTTTCATTTATAATATTGATTGTTTTTTTTTTATATATTAATCAAATTTTAAATATAATATATTATAAGTATGAATGATAATAGATTGTTAATTACAATATTGGTTATAGGGGTATAATTTTTTTATTCCAGACTATAATGAATTTTAAAAGTGTTAATAATGATTATATTTCAGAAAATGCTGATATACAAGGTGATGCAGGTGTATCAGGTAGACAAGGTTCTGCTGGACAGACAGGTGTATCTGGTCCGTCAGGTGAACAGGGTGTTACTGGTAAACAAGGTCTAGCTGGTCAAACTGGTAGACAAGGTTCTGCTGGAAAGACAGGTGTATCTGGTCTGTCAGGTGAACCTGGCGTTACTGGTAAACAAGGTCAAGCTGGTCAAACTGGTAAACAAGGTTCTGCTGGACAAACAGGTGTACAAGGAAAAACAGGGACAGGAGGTATTCAAGGAAAAATGGGTGGTTATGGTCAAACTGGTAAACAAGGTGCTCCTGGTGAAACGGGTCCTATTGGTCCAATGGGTCCAAAAGGAGATAAGGGACCACCTGGACCATCAGGTAAAAACGGTGTATGTCCAAAGAGTTGTAAAACTGGATAAGTTAATTTTTAATATTTTATATTATATATGAAACCTAATAAATTAATATGCATGGATAAAACAACTTTCTATTTTGGTTGTTTTATTTCAATTATAATTATATATATATTTTATGAAAAATTTACTTCAATACCACCAAAACAAGATTGTGAATGTCCTGTGGTAAAAACAGAAAAAATTAAAGATAAAAGTGATATAGTTGTTATAGATAGACCTACACAAATTATTGATAGAATTACTGATGATCCTCAACAATTTAATAGAGGTCCTGAAAGATATTTTATGGGTGGTAGATTACCTCCTAGTATAAGATCAAGAGGTTATCCTAGTGAATATCAAAATATTGGTATCTTAACAAATGTAGATCCTAATAAAAGAGATGTAAAGCCATTGTATGGAAGAAGAATTTATAGAGGTGCCAATATGTGGAATTATTATACTTTACTTAATGATTTCATTCAAGTTAAAATTCCAATTGATTTCAAAAATAATAATTGTATAGACGATAGAGGTTGTTCAGAAATAATGGATGGTTCTACTGTTAAAATTAATGGTGTAACCTATAAAGTAGATTTATATCCTTATACAGATTTTAGATATAATCCTTATATAATTTAAAATTTAGGGACATTTTCACGGAATTCTACTAATAAATACTCAAACATATCTCTCATAACTTGATTACAGGTACATTTATTAAGAAATCTTTCCGTAATTACATCTAACTTAATACATATATCATTCATAGTATCTTCTAATGATTTATTATCATCAATTAATTTTAGAAAATAATCATTTTCATATAGTTTATCAATTACATTATTAAGATCTAATATAATACCTTTTTTATTATAACTATTCTTTCGTAACATATTGAATATTTGATTGAAAGTAAAATAAACTGAATATTCTGCAACAAAATTATTAGTTACATGTTCATTATTACTATCTTCAACTAATGTTATTTCTTTATTTTCATTGAATAAAATAATAGATTTATCATTTAAATCAAGTAAATTTTCAATATTGTCAAAAGCTCTTTGTTCCATTTATATTAATATATAAATTATTTTTTTAAGTATATTTCATGACATATTTAATAGTATAAAAGAAACCAATTGTAAATACAATCGCATGTAATATTGTTTGCATAGTTGGTCCAAAATCAATTCCGATATATTCAAAAGCTCTATCTGTTAAATAAAATAAGAATGGATGAGAAAATAATAAAAATAATATACCTCCTATTAATGCTATTTGAAACATATTTTCAGTTATTTCACTTTTAAAACTACTTTTTACCATTTATATAATATAATATATAAAAATTTAATTATCATTTTCTTCTTTTTTTTCTT
>JGI20154J14316_10002855_pt1 | contig 14225 bp, 15 predicted proteins | sample COG_04_FD_14316 | JGI IMG/M metagenome (IMG submission 14316) | reverse complement strand
TTGGTTTGTTTCAGTGTGTGGCTGTGTGTCCAGGAGTGAGCCGTAGTTTGATGACGATTAGCTCAGGTTTATTTCTAGGTTTAACTATGGGGGCAGCACTTGAATTTTCATTCCTATTAGGTGTGGTGACTTTGGGGGCGGCAACAATTAAAGATGCTGTATTTCAAGGAGGGTTAATGCTAGAGACTTATGGTTGGACACCTATTATTGTCGGCATGCTCGCTTCCTGGGGCTCAGCTGTGATTGCGGTTAAATGGTTGCTCAGCTTCCTAAAACGTCGAGGCTTAGGCGTGTTTGGTTGGTACCGTATTATTCTTGCGGTAGTGATCAGCTTCTATCTATTTGCTTAAACCTTAATTTAAGAGGTTTTCCCAAGCGATGAACTTGGGAATTAGCTAAGAGATTGGCTTTTATTTTGCTTAGTTATCACGTATAACTAGTGCGTGATTAAATTAATTATAAAATTTGTAGTATTAATATTGTCTTTGGTAGGTTTAGTGACGCTGTTAATAAGTATCATGGTGTCTAGCCAACTTAATTCTTCTCCAAAACCTCACATGAACGAACAAGCTTTAACTTACCAAGAAGCCAAAAAAATAGCTAACCAAAAACTCGGCAACTTATCCGAAGAGGAGAGCCAGCAGGCGGTCACTCGATTTGTGGATTTCCTTTCTAACGTTGGCTCTACTGACTATATCGAACGTGAAATTGATGCCGTTTATGCTCAGGAGACTTACCTCAATGACACACTTAAAACCTTTCATACACGAGCTGCGATTAAGGAGCATTTTATGAAAACAGCCAAGGCGATGACGACTTACTCTCTAGATACGACAGATGTCACTAAATCTGAGAAAGGTTATTATGTGTCTTGGGTGATGACTTATAGCTCTCCTAAATTTGCCAAAGGCAAAGACATTGTAAGTATTGGTGTGAGTTACGTCATGTTTGATGATCAAGGACTCGTGACTTTGCACCAAGATTATTGGGATTCAAATGCAGGATTCTTTGAGCACTTGCCTGTGGTGAGTCATTTAGTTAAATGGATTAAGAATCGATTGTAAGCAATAGAGTGGGTTCTTAGTTGATTATTAAAATTACAATGGCGTTAAAAAAGATGATAAAAAGCATAGGTGCTATGTTGATGCAGTGGGTAGATTCTGACTATCACCCTGATATCCAAGACCCTAAAACAATAAAAGATAAAATAGATTGGGAGCGTTGCGTGCCTTTTGTGTTATTACATTTAGGTTTGCTGGCCTTGATTTGGGTGCAGTGGAGCTGGATTGCCGTGACTGCGGCTGTGTTTTTTTATATTGTGAGGATGTTTGCCATCACGGCGTTTTACCATCGTTACTTTGCGCACCGCAGTTTTAAGACGAGTCGTGTGATGCAGTTTTTGTTCGCGGTATGGGGTAATACATCCATGCAAAGAGGGGTGCTCTGGTGGGCAGCTACTCATCGACATCATCACACGCATTCAGACACTCATGAAGATGTGCATTCACCGACTTTGAAAGGCTTTTGGTGGTCGCATATAGGTTGGATCACTTCTAAGAAAAATTTCCCTACAGACTACAAAGCGGTTAAGGATTTTGCCAAATACCCTGAACTAGTATTTTTGAACCGCTATGATCAGTTAGTGCCTGTTTTGTATGCGGTAGCGATGTATGGATTAGGGGCATGGCTGGAGGCTGCGTACACTAGTTCTGGGGTGACGGCTTGGCAGTTTTTTGTGTGGACGGTGATTGTGAGTACCGTGGTTTTGTTGCACAGCACCTTACTCATTAATTCAATGGCGCATGTCTGTGGGAAACAGCGTTATGATACGGAGGATGACTCACGTAATAATTTATGGTTGGCGATACTGACCTTGGGAGAGGGGTGGCATAATAATCACCATCGTTACCCGCATAGCACGAGGCAGGGGTTTTTCTGGTATGAAATAGATGCTACCTATTATGGGCTTAAATTCATGAGTTGGTTAGGTTTGATTAAGAACCTTAGGCCCGTACCGAAAAAACTGTTAACGAACTCAGGCAATTCAGTAAACGCCAAATAACTATGATGCACGCAAGCCAGACACAAGTGCCAGCAGAGAACTCTCAAGCTCAGAGTAAGCCTACATTGGCTATTGTTGGTCTCGGTATTTCAGGGTTGGGTTGTGCTCATTTTTTGCAAGATGAATTTGATTTGGTTTTATATGAAGCCAATGACTATGTAGGTGGTCATACTAATACGGTCACAATCGAGACACCTGATGATAAGGCGACTATGGATACAGGCTTCATGGTGTATAATGAGGATACTTACCCGCATTTAACACGTTTGTTTGCTGAGTTAGGTATACAGACGAAAAAGACCTCGATGTCTTTTAGTGTGAATCATGAGCCAGATGGCTTAGAGTACAATGGAGGCAAGTTTAATCAGCTGTTTGGGCAGCGTAAGAATTTATTCAATCTCAGGTACTGGCGTATGCTACTTAAGATCAATAAGTTCAATACAGACGCCTTGCTCGATATCGAAAATAGTGACCTGCACTCATTAACACTCAAGGAGTATGTTGCTTATCGTGGTTATGGGGATGAGTTTTTGCGTTGGTATTTGGTGCCGATGGCGTCCGCTGTGTGGTCAAGTTCTATGGATAAGGTTGAGGATTTTCCTGCGATTACTTTGTTACGGTTTTGGCGTAATCATGGGTTCCTTGCGGTCGAGAGCCGTAAGCAATGGCGCACCGTCTGTGGTGGAGCTAAACAATATGTGGATAAGCTAACTGAACCGTTTGCCAAGCAGATTCAAATTAACAATCCTGTCACAGGTGTTTCTCGCGAGGCAGGCAAAGTCAAAGTTGAAAGCCGTAACGAGGCAAGGCTCTTTGACCACGTGATTCTAGCTACTCATGCGGATGATTCACTCAAGCTTCTCTCTGATGCCACGCCACAAGAGCAAGAAGTGTTAGGCGCTTTTAAGTATCAGGAAAACATAGCCGTGGTGCACCAAGATGAGAGCTTTATGCCTAAGAATAAGCCTTGTTGGGCTTCGTGGAATTATTATATCACACCTTCTTCTCAGGGTTCAGATGAGTTAGTGAGCTCAACTCATTATTGGATGAATTCATTGCAAGGAGTTTCACAGAATGAGAATTACTTTGTTGCGATCAATCCGCAACGTGCTCCTCAAAAAGCGTTAAAGACCATCACTTATCATCATCCCTTGTTTAATTTGGAGGCGATAAAAGCGCAAAAGAGTGTGCCTAGTTTGAACCAAAACGCCCAACAAGAGACCCAGACATTTTTCTGCGGAGCTTGGCAGCGTTATGGGTTTCATGAAGATGGCTTGTTGTCAGCGGTCAATTTGTGTGAGCAGTTATTGAAAAGAGATGTATGGAGTTAGGGCAAGCTACAGAATCAATGAATTCCGCTCTTTATGTCTGCAAGATTAAGCATAAACGCTTAAAGCCAGTGCTTAGAGAGTTTAGCTACTCTGCGTTTATGTTGTCTCTTGATTTGAATGAGCTTGAGCAGCTGGATAGCAAGATAGTTGGCTTTTCTTATAATAAAAGAAATGTGTATGCGATTTTTGATAAGGATTATTTGCCCTTGCCTGAGTTATCTGAGTCGCCTGAATTTGGAGAATCCGAGCAGCGATCCTCATTATCTATCAAAGCCAAACTAGAGCATTACCTAAAATCTCAGAATGTAGAACTCCCTAAAAACCCTCAATACCTACTCCAGACATTTCCACGTATTTTTGGCTACCAATTTAACCCTGTGTCTTTTTACTATATCCAAGATGCGGACTCACAAACTCAGCTAGTGGTGGCTGAGGTGGGTAATACTTATTTAGAAAAGAAGCTCTATTTAATTAAGGATAAAGAAGCTAAGTCAGATTGGTTGAGTCTAAAAATAGCCAAGGACTTTTATGTGTCGCCATTTTCGCAGGTGGATGATGAATTTTCTTTTAGGGTGAGTCCTCTTGTCATGCAAGCTACTGCTGAGGAAAAGTGCGCAGATAAATGGCTGGTGACGATTAATAATGAAGACCAGAACGGCGTGATACTCACCAGCTCTATTAAAGGGAGGCGCAAGAGCCTTAATGCTTTAAGGCTTGCAGGTTATGTACTACGCTACCCTTTGATGACCCTAGATATTATTATGACAATACATTGGCACGCCCTTATGATGTGGTTACGTAAACTGCCTGTAACCAACAAAAAAGGTACTGCCCATCAGCAGAAAAATATATTAAATCCAAAATAGAATTCACATCCATAATTTTCCATGTCTCCTAACAAAATAATTAAAGCCGCTGATTTTTCAGAGTTCATTTACGGTTGGCGCCAAAAAGTTATTCATCATTTATTCAGCTCTATGACTCAGGGGGTGTTGATCTTGACTTACAGTGATGGCACGAGAGTTAAGTATGGCAGCCCCGCAGGAGAGAAGAATACCCATCAGGCAGAAATTCAGTTATTAAAAGATAGTGATTTTTTTGAAAACTGCGTGGCTTATGGCAATATTGGTTTAGGTGAAAGCTATATGTATGGGGTGTGGGATACGCCTGATATCAAGGCGGTGATTGCTTGGTGTATTCGTAATATGAGCCATAACATGGGGGCTAAGGCTTCTTCCAATAAGCTTAAGTCTATTAACAAATTTCCTTGGTTCAATAAGCTGTTCCACTTGTTAAGAACTAATACAATTAAGAATAGCAAAAAAAATATCGCCGAGCATTACGACTTGGGTAATGATTTTTATGCGCTGTTTTTAGACGAGTCGATGACTTATTCCTCAGCGTTATTTGCGCCAGAAGAGAAGAGAGCAACTCCTGTCGACGCTTTAGCCCAAGCGCAAGCGGCTAAGTACGAGGCTTTATGTCAAAAAGTGCAACTTAACAAAGAAAGCCGAGTCTTAGAGATTGGTTGTGGTTGGGGTGGTTTTGCTGAGTATGCAGCGACCCATTATGGTTGTAAGATTACAGGAGTGACAATTTCTCAAGCTCAATTTGATTATGCGACCCAGCGTATCAAATCCAAAGGGCTCGATCATTTAGTCGAGATTAAGCTACAAGATTACCGTGAAATTACGGGGAGTTTTGATGCGATTGTCTCAATTGAGATGCTAGAAGCTGTCGGAGATAAATTTTTGTATGAGTATTTTAAAAAATGCAATGATTTGCTAACTGCTCAAGGTGTGCTCGCTCTGCAAATTATCACTGTACCCGATTGTCGATATGAGGCACTCAAGCAAGGCACAGATTTTATTCAGCGTCATATTTTCCCAGGTTCTCTTTTGCTGTCGCTATCCCGTATAGCTCAAGTTCTTAAAAAGACCAGCGAGCTAAGCCTGTTTGAGATTCATGATATGGGATTTGATTATGCCAAGACGTTGGCGTGTTGGTATGATAATTTTAATCAACGTTTGCCTGAGGTGAAGCAGTTGGGTTTTGATGAGGTGTTTATCCGTAAGTGGAACTATTACCTCAAGTATTGCGAGGCGGCATTTGCCACAAAAAATATTAGTGTAGTACAAGTCATTTACACTAAACCTAATAACGAGAATTTGCATTCTTATCACGGTAAAGAAATACAAGCAAAGGCAGGGACTCCATGAAAAAACTAAGGCTAAAGCACAAGGCTATAGAGTTTTACCGCAGCCGCATTGTAAAACCTATTAAAAAACAGCTCACTCAAGGTGTGTCTGTTGAAAAAATAGCTCTTACTTTGGCTTTATCTGTATCTCTAGGTATCTTCCCAATTTTGGGATCTACGTCATTAGTATGCCTATTAGTGGGAGGCTTGCTAAGATTAAACTTACCTTTTTTACTGGTGACTAAATCATTTTTTGTAGGGCTACACTTGGCTTTAATTATGGTTTTTATTCGTATGGGAGAATCTCTAAACCGAGTTGAGCCTATTACTTTAGGAATAGACGAAATGCTTGCCGAGTTTAAGGAGAGCCCTAGTCAGTTTTTTCAAGACTTTGGTTTGACTGCTTGGTACGCTATACAGGCTTGGTTTTTGGTGGCTATACCATTAACAGTAGGTTTGCACTTTTTGTTTCGATGGCTTTTACGTAATTATGCCACTAAATTTTTGCCTTCAACTATAGCTGCACCATGATATTATTTATTAGCGGAGTCTTATTAGTTATTATTTTTTCCTTGGGGTGGGTGTATGCGAGGAGAATAAATAATGTAAGTTTGGTAGATGCGATGTGGGCATTAGCATTGCCGATTCCTGTTATTCTATATTTATATGCACATGATGGCTGGTGGCTACGTCAAATATTGCTTGGAGTCATGGCTATGATGTGGTCATTTAGACTAGGTAGTCATTTAATGAATCGAATTGTCAGTCACCACCCAAAAGAAGATGCTCGCTACGCTAAACTACGCAAAATGTGGGAGGATAAATACTCTGACAAGCCACAACGAGTCCAAGTGAACTTTTTAATTATTTTTATGATTAATGCCATTTTAGTATTTCTACTTTCTCAACCTTTTTACGCAGCCGCACAAGTTGATGGCATATTTAAAGAGATTGAAATAGTTGGGTTAGTTGTGTTTATTATAGGTTGGATAGGGGAAATGATGTCTGATTATCAATTAAATAAATTTAAAAAACTCAAAAAATCAGGTGAGATTACAGATACGGTTTGTCAACTAGGCTTATGGAACTACAGTCGTCATCCTAATTATTTTTTTGAATCAGTTATTTGGGTGGGTATTTATTTGTTTTGTGCCACGACACTCTTAGGTATCACGACTATTTATGCGCCTATCATCATTACTTTCCTTTTAATCAAGGTTACAGGTATCCCTTCTCTAGAAAAGTCAATGCTCCAGAGCAAAGGCGAGGCTTATCAGCGCTACCAAGATAGTACGAGCGCCTTTGTTCCTTGGTTTAAAAAATCCAAACAATCTTAATCTTAGCTTTATTATGAAACCCATCCTCAATCAACTCTTAGAAAAAAACCTTATTCCTGATAACCTTATCCGTTTAGGTATACGTGGACGTCTGCGCCAAACCCTCAAAAAAGTACGCGCTCAAGATTGCGAAACACGCCAAGCAAATTTAATGCAGCATATCCAAGGACTCAATGAAAGTCCTCTAGCTATTGCAACTGACGAGGCTAACGAGCAGCACTATGAATTGCCTACGGCATTTTTTTTAGGTTGCCTAGGCCCACACCTCAAATATAGTAGTGGCTATTGGTTGGAGGGTGAAACTAGTGCAGATATTGAGCAGTCAGAGGCGCGTATGTTAAAGCTGACTTCAGAGAGGGCGCAATTAGCTGATGGTCAGCGTATTTTAGAGCTAGGTTGCGGTTGGGGCTCATTGACTTTGTGGATGGCTCAGCATTACCCGCAGGCTCAAATCACCGCTATTTCTAATTCCAATACTCAGCGTGAGCATATCGAAGGACAGCTTAAACAGAGAAATTTGACTAATGTCACAGTCAAGACAGTTAACATGATAGATTATACAGGTGAGGGGGGCTCTGTGTTTGATAGGGTGGTATCAGTAGAGATGTTTGAACATATGAAGAACTATCAGTTACTACTTGAGCGAATTAGCCAATGGCTCAAGCCGACAGGAAAGCTTTTTGTACATATTTTTACCCACAAAGACACTTCTTATCATTATGAGGTGAAAGATGAAAATGATTGGATGAGCCGTTACTTCTTTACAGGCGGTCAGATGCCATCCGATGATTTATTGCATTATTATCAGCAGCATCTCAAGTTGGCTGACCATTGGCAGGTGAGCGGCACTCATTACGAGAAGACAAGTAACGCTTGGCTCGCTCGTATGGATGCGCATAAGGCTGAACTCTTTCCCTTGATTCAAGAAACCTATGGCGAACATCAAGCCTTAAAATGGTGGGTGTATTGGCGTGTGTTTTATATGGCTTGTGCCGAATTGTGGGGATTTGACCAAGGTGAGGAATGGTTTGTGTCACATTATTTATTTGAGAATAAATAAAGAAAAATGATGAGTTGCTACTGGCTTTTAACTCTCTGGAGTTGGAGCCAGTTGTAGTCTTCATCACTTATAGAGTTGGTGCTGATGGTGAACTGCTCTTGGTAAGGTGTTTCTAGTTTAATACTGCCAACTTGATAAAGAGTCATACGCGCAAATAGAGGGTAATCTAAGTTGTTAAGATTCCAAAATCTATAGCCATTACGTCGCTCCCGTTTTTGATTAGCTTTTATCTCTTGTTGAGCCAGCTTTAGGTTGCGTCTGAGTTCTTTTTGTAAATAGCTAGTGCTAGTTTTTATATAATTATGCTTACCAATCAGGTTGCTGCTTGGTGTGTAAACAAAAAGTGTAGGGTAGGTTTTGACGCCTAGTTGATGGAGTAGCTTTTCTGTATGTTCTTTTTTCTTCGAGTAGAGAGTTTGATTAGGCTCTTGGATATTTTTGTCAATTTTGAGAGCGACAAAGTTGTTTACCACCCATTGGTTAAACTCAGTTTGTTTGATAAGATCATCGTAGAGTTTTTTGCTGTTAGGGCTGAGGCTTGTATAACTATTAGTGCACCAAATAAAGAGAGGTTTTTGTCTGCGCCTTGCTTCAGATAAAGCCTGATAGAAGCTTTCATGCCATCCATTATTGAGAATTGAATTGGAAGGCAGGTTGTTGAGCCTAGCTGCATTTTCTGAATCAGCAAAGATAAGAGTATCCTCTGAATTATCTAGTTGATCAAAAGAGGTTATTTTTGTTGTGGTTTCTGATTGGCTGGATGATTGGCTTGAATTAGTTTCTTCATTCATACCATTGATGAGTCCTTTTGGCGTGCTGTCTTTAAGCCCCGTTTGACCTTTGATGTCATCTCTAAGTGCATCAGAATCAGTTGAAGGATTGGCTGTGCCTGTAGTTTGACAGCCTGTAAGAATAATAACTAAGGCATAAATGAGATAAATAGCTTCATTTTTTAGTTTTGAGGCTTGGTTTTTTGAGTGCTTTAGCATAGAAATTTAGAACTTCTGCATTCTAGCAGGCGTTAGTAACATAGTTAATAATATTTACAATGAATTCAATATTTAAATTTAAAGGTTTACTCATTATAGTCGTAGCAGCTATATCCATGTTATCATTAGCTCATGCAGCAGGAGGCCCAGCTAAGGTGGACTATGCTTACCCCGATAAAAAGCAAGCAGCCAAGTTTCCAGTTCCTAATAGTTACTATGAATCATCAGAGGGCAAATCTATGGGGGAGATCCTTATGTCTCGCATTCAAAAAGATCCTTTTAACTTGGTGGCGACTATCATTTTCTTCTTAGCTATTTTCCACACATTTGCCGCAGCCAAGTTTAATAACATGGCGCATCACTTTGAGCTTGAGCATAGAGCTAAAATTGCCAAAGAAGGGCGTCGAGCAGAAGACAAACCACATGACGATGCTGAAGATGATGTTTCGTTTAAAGCGTCATTATTCCATTTCTTGGGTGAGATTGAGGCTATTTTTGGTATTTGGGTGATTGCGCTTGCAGGAGCCGCTAGTTATTTTTACTCATGGGCTGACTTTAAAAAGTATGTCTCTGTAGATAAGTATTTTGCTGAGCCTGTATTTGTGGTGATTATTATGGCGATTGCTGCCTCGAGACCTGTATTGAAGTTTTCTGAGCAAGTCATGGCTCAAGTAGCTAAGTTGGGCAAATCGACACCTCTTGCTTGGTGGTTGAGCGTATTGACTGTGGCTCCTATCTTGGGTTCATTTATTACAGAGCCTGCAGCTATGACTATTGCCGCTTTACTACTTTCTAAGAAATTCTATAGCTTCGATATCTCTAACAAGCTCAAGTACGCAACACTTGGTTTGCTCTTTGTGAATATTTCTGTGGGTGGTACTTTGACTCACTTTGCAGCACCTCCAGTGCTTATGGTTGCAGGAACGTGGGATTGGAATATGGTGGACTTGCTGCTGAACTTTGGTTGGAAATCTGTGATTGGTATTATAGTGTCTAACCTTATTTACGTATTGATTTTTGCTAAAGAGCTCAAAGGTTTATCTACGCAAAAGTCTGCATCAGACAGTAGTGAGGCTCTCTCGTGGGAAGACCGTGACGAACCAATCCCTGCATGGGTAACAATAGTTCACTTATTCTTCTTGGCTTGGACTGTGATGAATGTGCATGATCCCGTATTGTTCGTATTAGGTTTCTTATTCTTCCTCGCTTTTGTAACAGCGACCAATCATCATCAAAATCGTATCAGCCTTAAGACGCCACTCTTAGTTGGTTTCTTCTTGGCGGGACTTGTGATTCATGGTGGTTGCCAAGGTTGGTGGATTGACCCAATTATTCGCTCACTTAGTGACGGAACTCTGATGGTGGGCGCAACTATTTTGACAGCCTTTAATGATAATGCTGCAATCACTTATCTCGCATCACAGGTGCAAGGCATCAGTGATGGAGCCAAATATGCTGTCGTAGCTGGTGCTGTTGCAGGTGGAGGTTTGACCGTGATTGCAAACGCTCCTAACCCAGCGGGTCAGAGTATCTTGTCTAAGCACTTTAAAGAAGGTGTATCTCCATTAGGTTTGCTCTTAGGCGCCTTAATTCCAACAGTGGTGGTTTTTGTTTTTCTTTTACTCTTACCAAGTTTGAGCCCACATCACAAAGTAGGGCCGAGCTATAAAAAGGATAAGAACCCACAGCATGTCAAACATGAGGTAGCACCTAAGCCTGCGGTGGGTGTTCAAGTTACGGTCAAGCATTAATTTGTTATTAATTCTATGTTCACTGGATTAGTAGAGTCTGTAGCTACCGTAGAGGCTTTAGATATCACAGGTGATCAAGCAACACTCATTCTGAATATTGAGTTTGCGGATGAATTATCGTTAGGTGACTCAGTAGCCATTAATGGTTGCTGCTTAACAGTGGAAGAGCTGCTTGATTCAAGTCAAGTGGCTTTTCATGTTTTGGAGCAGACGCTCAAGGTAACTAGCCTAGGTGATTTAGGGGCAGGTTCTCTAGTTAATGTAGAGAGAGCTATGCTCATGAACGCTCGATTAGGGGGGCATATTGTACAAGGGCATGTCGATGCTATTGGTAAGGTCGTGGCATTTAATCAGCAGGGCGAGGATTGGCAGTGGTCTGTCGAGTTTCCAGATGAATTAGCCGATTTTATTATTCACAAGGGTTCTATCACCGTAGACGGAATGTCACTTACTGTTGCCGAGCTAGACAAACAATCACGAGTCATTACTATTTATATCACTCCTCATACTTACAAGGTGACGCATTTGCCACAAATGCAGGTGGGGAAAGTCGTTAATCTTGAGGCAGATTTAATTGCAAAGTACGTACAAAACATGGTTCTACCTTACCAAGATAAATAGGTTTTTCAATTACCTAATACAGGTTCAATCTTTTTTAAATAATTCCACAATTTAACTTGATTCTTTTGTGAGCATTGCTTATTAGAAGGCACGAAATTCAAGTTTTTGTTTAGAGGATAAAAATTATGCAAGTTAAATCATTTTTTTCAGGACGTATATTAGCAGGTTTGGCTTGTGCTTTTTCATGTATTTCAAGCATGTCTCTAGCTGCTGCAGGTAGTGGTGATGAAGGTCATAAATTTGATCACCTGCCTAAGCATGCCGAGAAATTAGCTGTTTTTGATTTAGGAGGATTTCAGTATTCTATTACTAACTCTATGGTTGCGTGGTGGATTGTTTCAGTCCTTTTAATCGTTATTGCTCAATTAGTAAGCCGTAAGGTCTCCATTATTCCTTCTAAATTCATTAATGCTGTTGAGTCGTTAGTAGAGTTTTTGTTTAACTTTTATGAGAGTATCGTTGGTTATAGTTTAGCTAAGAAGACTTTTGGGTTTTTAGGTGGTACATTTATTCTTATATTGGTCTCTAACTACGCCGGCTTACTTCCAGGTGTTGGTACAATGGGGTGGATGCTTTCAGGTGATGGGGTAGATCCGCATGATACTTTTAGACCATTTTTGCGTGGTGCTAACGCAGATATTAATACTACTGCTGCTATGGCTTTTTCATTCTTCTTCTTTTGGTGGTATGTATCGCTTAAGGAGGTAGGGGCTAAATATTTCTTTTCTCATATCTTCTTGCCTTCAGGTGTGCAAGGTATCATGTGGTGGGCCTTTCTCCCAATCTTCTTCTTTGTAGGTTGTTTGGAAATGGTTTCATTTGTGATTCGTTCTGTGGTATTAACATTCCGTCTTTATGGTAATATTTTTGCTGGAGAAACCTTAATTGAGACGATGGCTCATATGCATATCTTAGCTCCTTTACCTTTTTACTTTATGGAATTGCTTGTAGGTTTCTTGCAAGCATTAGTATTCACACTTTTGTGTGCTGTTTTTCTTAATCTTAGCTGTTCAAAAGACGAGGCACACTAATTCTAAACCCTTTTTTCAAGCAGACCATGGCGGAGTTAGATCTGTGGGGCTTGAAAACTAAACTAAACTAAATTAAATTATTATGACATTGTTAAACGTATTAGCAGAAATTAATGGTAACATTACAGGAGCCGTTGCAGCTATTGGTGCAACTATTGGTATTGGTCTTATTGGTAGCAAGGCTGCTGAGTCAACTGGACGTAACCCAAGTGCTTCAGGTAAAGTTCTTGCGATTTCAATCGTATTAGCAGCTCTTATTGAAGGTGCTTTGATTATTGCACTCCTTTTGGGAGCTAAGTAATTCCGATTTGATGTCTCAGTCGTAAAGGCTGAGACATCATAATGTCATATATTCTTCTATTCTTATGTTCGATTTATTATTAGCTGCAGCTTCTGCAAGCACACAAGAAGTGGGTCTTTGGGAAGACCTAACTAAGACATTTCATATTGAATGGCCGTTATTTACTTCTCAAGTACTTAACTTCATCATTGTTTTGATTGTACTCTACTTTTTCGCTCTCAAGCCTCTAACTCAGGTGATGACGGATCGTCGAGATCGCATTATTGCTGGCGAAGAAAAACTTAAGCAAATTGAAGAGGATTTAAAAGCTTCAGATAAAAAAGCTGAGGCTATTATTGCTAAGGCTAATGATGAGGCTAAGCGCCTTGTAGCAGAAGCAAAAGCAAGTGGAGATAAGCTCCTCGAGGCGAAAACTCAAGACGCAGTTAACTCAGCACAAAACATTATCAAGAAAGCAGAAGCCGCCGCGATTGATGAGCGCAAGAAGCTAGCTGAAGAAGTTAGAGCAGAATTTGCAGAGCTTGTAGTTAAAACTACAGCCAAGGTTACAGATAAAACTCTTAATGATTCTGATAAGAAGAAGATTAGAGAATCAGCAACAGCTGGAATTTAAGCTATCCATTACCTAAATGAAAGTATCTAAAGAATCACTCAAAACAGCACGTCGACTCTATCAAATTTCTTTGGTAGATGGAGAGCTTAATGAAAAGACCCTTAAGGCTATTCTTGCTAAGTTAACTGAGCAAAAGCCACGTGGTTACCGTGAAGTTCTTAATGCTTTGCAACGTTTAGTGGAAAGATACTTTTTAGCCAAAGAAGTTATTATAGAGTCAGCTGAGAAAGTTCCAGCAGCTGAAAAGAAAGAATTAGAAGCGAAATTAGTAGCTGAACATGGTTCAGGATTGAGCTTTAACTACCAAAAAGATGTAGCTCTTTTAGGTGGCTTAAAAATTCAAGTAGGTAGTGTAGTTTATGATGGTTCAGTTAAAGCTAGGTTGAATCAAATTAGTGAAGTTTTATAAAAAAGATTTAAATTTAATTAAAAAAAGATGATGAGTAGTATTCTTGACCAAATCGAAGCAGAAATTAATAAGGTTTCTTCTTCTGTCGAAAAAACAAGTGTAGGTATCATTCGCGAGATTGGTGACGGTGTTGCTAAGATTGAGGGTTTAGCTGATGTTAAACTTAACGAGATGATTGAATTTCCAGGTGGTACCATTGGTATTGCTTTAAACTTAGAAGAGTATGAAGTAGGTGTGGTTCTCTTAGGTCAAACCACTCATTTGAAATCAGGTGATGAGTGTAAGGGCACAGGCAAATTACTCTCTGTACCTGTAGGTGAAAAATTACTTGGTCGTGTTGTAGATGCTCTTGGTAATCCTATTGATGGCAAAGGCGACATCGAAGCAGCCGATAATTACCCAGTAGAAAAAATTGCTCCTGGTATTATTCAACGTAAATCAGTTTCAGTTCCTGTGCAAACAGGTATTATGTCTATTGATTCAATGATTCCTATTGGACGTGGTCAACGTGAGCTTATTATTG
>JGI20154J14316_10002850_pt1 | contig 14237 bp, 15 predicted proteins | sample COG_04_FD_14316 | JGI IMG/M metagenome (IMG submission 14316) | reverse complement strand
TCGGCCGTTCGGCGACTTAAGCCTTCACCCGTAGCACTGGTATCTTTTAACTTCACACTGCACTTAACCGTAAACTTTTGCTGATGCCCAGGCCCTTCGACTTCAACTAACTCATAATGAGGCAGCGCTAAATGTTCAGCCTGCATTAATTCTTGAAGCAATGTTTTTGCATCTTTAAATTCGGGAACTACAGATACCTTGTCAAGATAAGGCTTTAATAAATTAAGGACTATTTTCTGACAGGTGACAAAATCACTGTCGACATAAATNGCACCAATGACCGCCTCAACGGCATCACCAACAATGGAATGTTTAACNGGCGAGACATTTTTTCGCTCACCGAGTCCAAGAATCATTAATTGATCTAATTCCAAAGCAAGCCCAATTTCAGCCAGCGTTTTTCCTTTCACTAACTGTGATCGAGCGGTTGTCATGACACCTTCGGGTACATCATCAAAGCGTGAAAACAACGCTTCTGCAGCGACTACATTCAATAATGAATCACCTAAAAATTCTAAACGCTCGTTATTAGGTATGCCCGCACTTTTATGAGTAAGAGCCAACTCAAGTAACGCGGTATCTTTAAATTCGTACGCTATACGTGTTTGAATATTTTTTAATAAAGTCGCTTTTATCTGCGCCATTTAAACTAACCTTGTCTTAACTGTTAAATATTGTTTATGGAAAGATGTTTTTTTAATTTTATCTATTTACTGTGAGTGACAATAAATAGTATTGCTATTGATAGAAATAATATACGCAGCTAAGTCTAAATAATTACTCACGATTAAACGGTAATGACACGCTATTATCGAACTTCATGACTACATCAATATTAGAAAATAGTGATTCTCGTACTTCATAATCAGCAATAACCGTATACGCTTCGGCTGTTTTCTCAATCTCTATTTGCTTTGAGCTTAACGCTGTTATTTGATTAATATTTAAGCGCTTATTAATGCGAGTACGAATTTCAGCTCTCGTTAACGGCGTCGCTCGCTCCAAATGCTCAGTCAAAACACCATCAAGAACAGACTGTACATTCCAATTTTGGATATAGGCCGGCAACATCTTTAATGTGCAAGTCAGTAGCAGTAAACCCAGCGCAATGCTCGAAACTAATCCTATCGAAGATATGCCTGCTTGACGGTAAAAACGTGCCGAACAAAATCTTTTGGGCTGTTCAGTATGCTGACGCAAGTATAGATCGCTCATATCTCTCACCTATTCCAGTCTGATTAATAGGCTATAAGTTTAGCTTAAAAAAGACCTACTTGAATGATCCTGCACGTGAAAACGTCGGCAAATGCCAACCCGGCTCTTTATGCATCCATATCGCAACCGCTTTACCCACAATACGCTCTTCAGAAACAGCACCCCAATAGCGACTATCCTGACTATTATCGCGGTTATCACCCATCATAAAGTAGTGACCTTTAGGGACTCGCATACGGATATTCTCATTGCGCTGAGCAGAAGCATTGGTTTGAATCTGGTGATCAACGTCACCCAAGGTCTCTGTAAACTGCTGATAGAGTGCACGCTTTTTGCCGTTTAGCGGAGTTTGGATCTGAACTTCGCCATTAATAGTCAATACTTTATCGGTATATTCAATTAAATCACCCGGCAGACCAATAACACGCTTTATATAATATTGGTCTTTGTGTGGCGGAAAAAAGACCATCACATCACCACGCTGCGGATCATTAAGGTCGAAAACTTTATCGCGCCAAACTGGCAGACGGATACCATAGGTATATTTATTCACAAGAATAAAATCACCTACGAGTAAGGTTCTTTCCATTGAGCCCGAAGGAATTTGAAAGGGCTCATAAAGAAAAGAACGAATAATAAAAACAAACGCCAAAACCGGTGTTAATGATTTGGCATTTTCAACCAAGGCCGATTCACTGTCATTGGGGCCGCGCTTTTTACTCAGCCAAACAATATCAAGCAACCAAATTAGGCCACCCGCAGCAACCAAAGACATTAATATTAAAGGGAAATTAAGATCCATAATGCACTAACTCCGTTACTGACTTACGTAAAATAATAATCATACTTAACAAATTAAATCTGAATAACCTAAATAACCTAAATAACCTAAATAACCTAAATAACCTAAATAACCTAAATAAAGAGGCATGTAAAAAACAGACTATTAACTATCAACCTTGAGCACAGCCAAAAAGGCAGACTGAGGGATTTCAACATTACCCACTTGCTTCATACGTTTTTTACCGGCTTTTTGTTTTTCTAACAATTTCTTTTTGCGACTAATATCACCGCCATAACACTTGGCAGTAACATTCTTACGCAACGCTTTTACGGTTTGTCGTGCAATAACATGGCCGCCAATCGCCGCCTGTATCGCCACATCAAACATTTGTCGTGGTATTAACCCTTTCATCGCTTCGACCAGTGAGCGGCCGCGAGATTCAGCTAAATCACGATGCACAATAATCGCTAGCGCATCAACACGCTCACTATTAATAAGAACATCTAAACGGACTAATTTAGCAGCCTGAAAACGCTCAAACTGATAATCCAGCGACGCATAACCTTTACTGCATGATTTTAAGCGATCAAAGAAGTCCAATACCACTTCATTCATCGGAATTTCATAGACTAGCGATACTTGCTTACCTAAAAATTGCATATCTTTTTGGACGCCGCGTTTTTCTATACACAGCGTAATAACGTTACCCAAATGCTCTTGCGGCACCAGTATATTGGCGCGCACAATCGGCTCACGCATTTCTTCAATAGTGCCCAAATCCGGTAGTTTTGATGGGTTATCGACGGCAAGCGTCTCACCCTTGTTGGTGAGTATTTGATAGACCACTGTCGGCGCTGTGGTAATAAGATCAAGATTATATTCTCGCTCTAAGCGCTCTTGAATAATTTCCATGTGCAGCATGCCAAGAAAGCCGCAGCGGAAACCAAACCCTAAAGCATCAGACACTTCGGGCTCATAAAATAATGAAGCATCGTTCAATGTCAGCTTCGCTAGCGCCTCTCGAAACGCTTCGTAATCATCGGAGCTAACCGTAAATAAACCCGCATACACTTTAGGTTGTACTTTTTTGAAGCCCGGTAAGGCTTCAACATCTTCATTTTTCGCATGCGTAAACGTATCACCCACCGGCGCACCATGAATATCTTTAATGCCGGCCACAACAAAGCCAACCTCACCCGCTGATAGATCTTTGGTATTTAATCGTTTCGGTGTAAAGACACCCACTTGATCAACAATATGCGCACGGGCATTAGACATGGCGACAATTTTATCTCTCACTTTAAGTGTGCCCTGCAATACCCTAACTAACGAGACAACGCCGAGATAATTATCAAACCAAGAATCAATAATCAATGCTTGTAAAGGCGCATCGGCATCACCCACCGGTGCAGGAATTGTGTGCACTATTCGCTCTAACGCTTCACGTATGCCCTCGCCCGACTTAGCACTAACACGACAAGCATCCGTGGCATCAATACCGATAATATCTTCAATTTCTTGAGCCACGCGATCGGGCTCTACTTGTGGCAAATCCATTTTGTTAAGGATAGGCACCACTTCGAGACCTTGATCAATCGCCGTATAGCAATTGGCCACCGACTGCGCCTCAACCCCTTGCGCAGCATCAACAATCAATAATGCACCTTCGCAGGCGGCAAGCGAGCGCGACACTTCATAGGAAAAGTCGACGTGACCGGGGGTATCGATAAAATTCAGTTGGTAGGTTTCACCGTCATCGGCGAGATAATTCAGCGTAACACTTTGTGCCTTAATCGTAATACCGCGTTCGCGCTCAATATCCATTGAATCAAGCACTTGGGCGGCCATTTCTCGGTCTTCTAGACCACCACAGGTTTGAATAAATCGATCAGCCAATGTCGATTTACCATGATCGATATGGGCGATAATTGAAAAATTTCGAATACGGTTAATTGCTTGCTTCATTTAGCTCTCTATAAAATCTACGCATCAGATATAGCTGATGTTGTGGCGGCACCTAAATCAAACCTAAATTATTGAACAATTTAGCCAATAAGCTGATGATTATTATTGCAAAAACGCCTATTTAAGCTGCGCCTAAAAAAGAGCGGCGATTGTATACTAAGGGGCTAATCTAAGCGAATCTGCCGCTTAAATTGAGTGCTTATTTGATGATGAGTGAATAGATTGGAGGAGACTGACAATTTAACCCTGAGGCGGCACAAACTAACCGCAAAAAAACTTAATCATGACTGGATAATCCGAGCAATTGAGGCTGATTTTGACGAGAATCGAGGTGCTTACGCTCATATAAGCGGACCAAGACTAGGCCAGCAATAAAGCCAATAACACCGCCGATTAATGGGTAAAAGTCTCCACCACTGCCATTTTGCAGTACGCTATCGAACACAATAGCGACTGTTATCATGCTCAACAAAGGCAATAGATAGGCCATTAATGACGCTTTTAGCACTACGCCATCGGGAACACCGATTTCAACCCATTGACCAACAGTAAAAAAATCGGCCTGTCCTTTATCGCAAAGAACGCGAATACAATGCGTGCCTCGGCTTAGCCAACGCCCCAGTACGCCCTGACCACAAGCCCCTTTCGCCTCACAACTACCACAGGTCGATTGCTGAAAGGTCTCAACCCAGAGCGCGCCATTACCATTATTCGCTGAAGGCTCGACAGAAATAACGCGCGCTTTTTCAACAGTCATGCCTGCCGCACTATTACTTTCCGTAGGCCCACTGACTTTCCCCTCATGCTTTCGCAGAGATGAATCCAGAGGTGGTTCATATTGAGATGGAGGTGACATATTCTGATTGTACAACGTTTTATTAGCATGCACTGATGGGAAAGGAGGTTTATTCAAGCGAAAATTAAAATACTGTTTTATCAAGGGAGTCGTTGGCCCAAGTGGTCGTTGGCGCACTCAGTTAAATCGTCTAATTCAAACAATCGCAGTTGCTAGCTAACGAGCGGCAATTCTACTCACTGATGACGCAATGCCTTTTGCTGCCTCGGGAGGGATTTCGCCTACCACCGTAATCGAATACAAGCCCTCAGCATCTCGCTTCACTAGGCTGTAGGCCAGCGTTGCTCCACTTTGAACAGACAACGCCTTACTCATATCGACATCCGGAGTAATAAAAACACTAAAAGCACTCAAACCATCTGAGTACATCTTGCTGTTTTGTCTGCTGCGTTTAGCCTCGCCCGCCGGTTTTTGCTCAAAATATGCTGTCGAGAGAGTAAATCCCACCGGTAACCAACTCACTCGCCAATTCTGTTCTTGAACCGCCTGAGGCTCTAATTTAACCCTATCATTGGCCGCTGATACTGAATGAGACTGCATAGCCTTCATATCAATTAGCGATAAACGGTCACGAGAATGATCGACATGAGGCGCCAATTGCTCGGTAGTAATATCACCCCCTATTTTTATCTCTGTATACTCAAAACGCTCCAAGACTTTATTATTGGCATCCACCATTAATGACTGCAGCAATAAACCGGTTTGCTTATCGAGCGCCAATTTAAAACCATAGCGGTAAGCATCTTTCGGTTGCACAGCGAGCACCGTCACCTCTCGGCCAGCAACGCGCGTATATCCAGAAAGTTTGACTGTATAAGGCTCATTAACCGAACCCAATCGGGCTTGGTAATCGCGTGCAAACGGTCCTGCAGGAACAGTATTCTTTAATTCAACCACGCCATTTTTGGGATGAACACAAATAACTTTATCACCACGACGGATGATTTCGCGGGGCGTACCGCTTAAGTGCACTAAACGCTCAGATTGCACGCCATCTTTTAAGGTATGGAAAATCTTTAAGGTTTCCATTCGGCTGCCTTGGGTATACACCAAGGTACCTTGATACGTTAAGGATTTAGTACTCTCTTCCATTACTGCTAATAACGCATAAGCATCAGACTCTGCAGTGTTTATATCTACATTGTCTATAACAGTCTCCGCACTCTTTATACTCTGCTCACTCTGCACAGATACAGCGATAAAACAGGAGATAACTAAAAGCCAGCTCGCCAATAGTTTGGAAAGATACTGTGATATTAATTTAGGTTTTGGCACTGAATTGTCCGTCTGTAAGTAAGCAATTATTTATTAGAAGAAAAGCGCTAACTAACATTTTTTCAACAATATTACGTTAATAAACATTGAGAAAATAATCATTAAAAAATAAATGGTCGCTACTCATCTTCAAAATTAGCCAAGCGAGCAAATGGAATCATACCTTGACCACTTTGCTTAGCAGCGTGATTGGTATGCTCAAGCAAATATTCATTCAAGCGTTCTTGTGCTTCAACCGCCTCAAGCTTTTCAGCTTCTGATATAGATGATTCTAATGCTAGGTCTGACGATGCTAACTGTATCGCCGCTAAATCAATAAGACTTTGATCTGCATTTTTTACAGCGGGAACGACGACAGTATTATCTGCGGTATAGCTGGCGCCACCTGCTTGCATGTCTTCATATTCATGCACACCAACCAGTACGGCCAGCGTTACGGTTGCAGCTACGGCAAAGCGCTTCCACATAGGTTCATTGTTCGAGGGACGGTTATGAGTTTGATCCATCGGCACTTGATCTGCGATGGCGGCTGAAACACTGGCAGCAAAACTGGATGACGCTCGCATTGTCGGCGCTTCATTACCGCTGGTGGATTCATTGCGAAGCACGGAACCAATGGAATGAAAACTTTCCCATTGAGCTAAAATAACGGCGGCCTCTTCTTCAGAAGCATTGTCCAACGCTTTTAACAAACGTCGCACTTCTAAGTCATCGGCCTGACTGTCCATTATGGCTGATATTGTTTCTGACAATTGATCACTCATAGATCTTAACCACTACTTTATGTTGAACTGCTATAAATAAAAGAAATACACGATTACTTTTATTCCATTACTTTTATTCCATTACTTTTAAACTAAATCGTTTTAAACTAAATCGTTTTAAATTCAATCGTTTTAAATCGTTGCTTTTATTTCGTTTAAATCATTACGTTTCAGATTGTTACGCTTCAAATCACTCAATGTAAACTAAAGACGATGAAGCGTTGGCCTTACTTGTTTGTCGATTGCTTCTCGCGCCCTAAATATACGTGAACGGACCGTACCTACAGGGCAAGACATCACATCAGCAATATCTTCATAGCTGAGACCATCAAACTCTCGCAAAGTTACCGCAGTCCGTAAATCTTCTGGCAGGCTATCTAAGGCCTGCTTAACAACACCCGCAACCTCATTGCCATGCAAAATACTTTCAGGCGTTTGCATATCTTGCAGTACGTTAGAACCTGAGTAATCATCTGACTCATCGACATCAACGTCGGTACTCGGCGGACGACGCGAACGAGACACTAAATGATTTTTTGCCGTATTAATGGCAATGCGGTACATCCAGGTATAAAAAGCGCTCTCAGAACGAAAATTATTAATAGCACGAAAAGCTTTAATAAAAGCCTCTTGAGCAACATCTTGCACTTCGGCATGATCGCGCACATAGCGAGATATTAAGCTATGAATCTTATGCTGGTATTTAAGTACCAGTAGATCAAAAGCCCGCTTATCACCTTGTTGAACCCGCGCAACTAATTGCGCATCCGCATCACTCATTTAGATAATGTCATCCCTACAGCTCAAATAAGAGGATTCAGCAATCATGCCGAATACGATAAAATTAGATAGTAGATTATTCGGTAACGCAGGCATGCGTGCCTTGCAATTCTTGCGATTCTTAGTTGCCACTCTTGTGTTTACAACAAAGTGCACCAAAACAACCATTTTAAGACTAACCTCTTCTCTTTATTATTCTAGACCTAAACTTTGACGACTCCAACCGCCAACTCAAGGATAAACAGAGTGTTTTTGAATTTTCAGCTCGAAATCGAACAAAAAATCAACCAAAAACAATAATCTGTTAGTTTATAAGCGGTTGAGCGAAGTCTTTCAGACCGCTACCATAGATAGAAGTTCAGACTACAGGATAAAAAACCCTTTATTTTTTATCCATTATGATGCCTCTTTAGTGACTCGAGCGAGGCGATATGACTATTTTAGAGAACCCTTATGAGTACTATCCACCAATATGATGTTGTTGTTATCGGCAGCGGAGCTGCTGGCCTAACACTTGCACTTGCTCTTGCCGAAAAAGCCAATGTCGCTGTCATATCGAAATCACAACTCAGTGAAGGCTCTACTTACTATGCCCAAGGTGGTATTGCCGCCGTTTTAGATGCCGCCGACAGTATTGATGCTCACTGTGCTGACACCTTAGTTGCCGGCGCAGGGCTCTGCCACGAAGATGCCGTTAGATTCACCGTTGAGCGTAGCAAGCAAGCTATTGAGTGGCTAATAGAGCAAGGCGTAGCCTTTACCCGCGAGAAAAAATCAGAGGCAAAAAAAGGGGACCTCTACGATGAAAGCAGTAACGATTACCACTTGGCCCGCGAAGGCGGACATAGTAGTCGTCGTATTATTCATGCCGCCGATGCGACGGGTAAAGCGGTATCAGAAACTTTAGTTGATCGACTTTATGAGCACCCCTCAATTAAAACGTTTGAACATCATGTTGCTATTGATATCACTATTGAACGCGATAGCCCCACTCCCACCTGTCGAGGCGTTTATATACTCGATAGCAAAAATAACAAAGTAGAAACGTTTCATGCCCGTTATGTCGTTATTGCTACCGGCGGAGCAAGTAAAGCATATTTATATACCAGCAACCCTGATGGCGCGAGTGGCGACGGAATTGCCATGGCGTGGCGTGCAGGTTGTCGCGTAGCGAATATGGAATTTAATCAATTCCACCCTACTTGCCTTTACCACCCACAAGCTAAATCGTTTTTAATTACTGAAGCCGTTCGTGGTGAAGGTGGGAAACTGCGCCTACCTAATGGTGAGCAATTTATGCATCACTTTGATGAGCGTGGCGAATTAGCTCCTCGCGATATTGTCGCTCGCGCTATCGATCATGAAATGAAACGTTTAGGTAGCGACTGTGTTTATCTCGACATTAGTCATCGAGAACCTGAATTTATCAAATCACACTTCCCTAATATTTATGAGCGATGCTTAGATTTAGGCATCGATATATGCAAAGAACCCATTCCTGTGGTGCCTGCCGCTCACTATACCTGCGGCGGCATCATGGTCGATAATTGCAGTGCAACCGATGTAAAAAACCTCTTCGCAGTTGGTGAAACTAGCTTTACGGGGTTGCATGGTGCTAACCGAATGGCGAGTAATTCATTGCTGGAATGTATCGTTTATGCCCAAGCCGCTGCCGAATCTATTCTCTCGACTATTGATACTACTGAATGGCAAAAAGCCCCTAAAATATGGGATGAAACGCAGGTAACCGATTCGGATGAAGACGTGGTTATTTCTCATAACTGGGATGAGCTAAGACGCTTTATGTGGGATTACGTTGGTATCGTTAGAACCTCAAAGCGACTTGAGCGAGCCCAACATCGCGCGCAACTGTTACGCAAAGAAATCACTGAATATTACGGTAACTATAAAGTCACTAATGATTTAATCGAATTGCGAAATCTGACTTTGGTAGCCGAATTAATTATTGAATCGGCATTACGACGCAAAGAAAGTCGCGGTCTGCATTACACCTTAGATTATAAATCTGAAAACCGTTTCGCTCATGATACTGTGCTATTTCCCCCCAATTTTTGTGCATCGGCCGAAAACTGATTTTAAAGCGATAGATAAATACGCAACAAACGCCACTCTTTAGCCGTCATACTGTCTCGCCAAATGATTACAATGCGGGGCTGATAATGTGGATAGTCAACCGCTCTTATCGCGATTAACCACGGCAGACGATAATAAAGCTTAAGCTCGCTCATCGGCTGCCACTCACGCCCNACTAATAAACGCCACTTTTGCTGTGACGACTGCGGCTGATAGTCAATCCCTCTGACCTGAGACGCCTTAGCGCTCAAGCTAGAGCTAAAACTAAAACTAAAACTAAAGAGCCCCCGCCATTCACGAAAAAAAAGCCAGGCGAGCAGAAGTAAAAATAGCAATACAACGCCAATATTCGCTAATTGATAGACCACAGTAAAAGCAGCCATTGCATAAAGCAGCAGCAAATAAAGCCTACCTAAAAGGGTGTTTGAAAAAGTGACTTGAAGCGCATCCATGCGATAGTCCGAGTGGTTACTCTAAATGCAAATTGTAGTATAAAGTGTAATATAGAGTGAAATTTAATTTAGAGTGTGAAGATATCTATGCTTGTTGAGCTCGCTCGCGATTTGCGGCCAGAATAGTCTCAACCATACTGATCAAACCTGCATCCGTTGCAGGCTCTTTTTTCAAAAACCAATTATAGAGCTCTTGGTCCTCACAAGTTAACAGGCGTCGATACAATGCCTGCGCATCAGCATCGAGTAAACGATAGCTGTTTCTCACAAAAGGCTCTAGCACTAAATCGAGCTCCAACATTCCACGACGGCTATGCCAGATTACCCGATTAAATTCCGCTCTTTCTAAATCTGTATTAAAATCATTCATAAATCCTATCATACCCTATCCTGCCATTGCTTGCGCTCCCGTCGACACGCCAAAGAGAGCAATAAGCATGATTAGTCTTAGACATAGTGAATCTTTATCCAAGAATTGATATTGTTTAACGCGGCAAGCTAAACGACAATGAGTCACTAGAAATCAATACACCCTATGCCTAATATTTTAAGCAGGAACAATGCATGTCAGCTTCATTCAACACGCTGGATACTTGGTGGCAAGATAGCCTCGGCGCTTTGCCTGCGCAAAGCCATCATAATGGACAAAGCTATTTTAATAGCGAACCACCCTTTACTACCCTAATCGATACAGCGAGCATTCACCCATTACACCAACTCGGCCTAATTAGCATTGAAGGTCCCGATGCCAGTCGCTTTTTACAAGGCCAGCTAACAGCCGATATTGAAGCCTTAGCCATCGGCGAATCAACACTGGCCGCCCACTGCGACCCTAAAGGCCGAATGCATGCCAATTTTTATCTGTACTGCGCGACCAAGGATCACTATTTATTACAACTCCCTATTAGCGTTGTTGATACAGCACTAACAGCATTAAATAAATACGCAGTGTTTTCGAAAGCAACATTAACGGATATTTCAACAGAGTATGCAGCTTTCGGATTCGCTAAGGTGAATCCCGTGCCAGACAATACTGATCTATTAGCGTCATTAACTATCAATACTGTTGGATCCATACAATGGATCAAAAGAGCCGCTATCACTCATTATCTTAGCAGCCTTGAGATTTTAGATGCACAATGGTGTGGCTCCGCTGCTTGGGAATATCGCTTAATTAATGCCGGACTCAGTTTTGTACAACCGCAAACTGTGGGCGAATTTATTCCGCAAATGTTTAACTTGGATTACTTAGGCGGCATTAGCTTTACCAAAGGCTGCTATACCGGCCAAGAAATTATTGCGCGCATGAAATACCGCGGCAAGGTTAAACGCCGCTGTTTTCCGTTTATCACCACTGCCGCTAATAACACGCTGACCATCGGCGATGAATGCTTGAATGCCGAAGGACAATTAATAGGAACCGTAGTAGGTGTGACAAACGATATTAAAAACACGCCAGCACAAAGCTATGGCATGGTCGCCATTAAAGTTGCCGCTGCAGAAGAAGCATCGCTATCGATTAAAGGTGAAACGGCAATCACTATCACCGCCTTGCCTTATGCCGTTGATGGTGATGGTGATGGTGATGGTGATGGTGATGATAAATAACTTGAATCAATAGCAACGAATAAGTCTTTATAAAAGGAACACTCAATGCAATTATTTGGCCACCGTGGCGCCGCAGGCGAAGCACCCGAAAATACGATTGCAGGTATGCGCCATGCTATTGAACGAGGTGTAAGACGGGTTGAAATTGATTTACGCTTATCGGCCGACCAACAGATAGTGATAGTGCATGATAACAATGCTAAACGAACAGCCGGTGTAAACAAAAAAATTGCGCGCTTAACCGCTAGCGAGCTTAGCCGTTTAGATGCCAGACAATTTGGTACACCCTGGCCACGAAAAACCGCTTGCGGCATACCCACTCTCAAGCACTTGCTTAAAAGTACGCCTGAAATACAGTGTTATCAATTAGAAGTAAAGTTAGATAAAAGCAGTGAACATGCTTTAATGATTGAAAAAATCGGGGCTTTATTCCCAAGCAAAAGCACCGCAAAAAAAATTGTCGTCACTTCTTTTGATTACGTATTCCTCGCCAAACTCCGTCGACAATTCCCGCATATTCCTATTGGCGTTATTAGCTATACAACCAATGCATTGTCTATTGCTAATAATTTAGACTGCCAGTATTTTTGCATTAACACAAAAATTGCCAAGCCACGATTTGTTCAGAAAGTCAAAAAAACGGATATGCATTTATCGATATGGACAGTGAACAACCCAGAACAAATAAAAACGCTATATCAGTTAGGCGTAGACAGCATTATTAGCGACTACCCTTCGATGGCTTTACCGCTAATCAACAGCCTAAGTCGTAATAAATAGCTTATCGGATATTAAACCTTACGGCCCCAACAATAAAAATAGATCACGGCCGCTAACCATAATCCAAACGGTAAAATAGTGTGATGAAAAACATCAAACCATTCCGTTGCATGAATATCAATCCATAATAAGAAGCTAATACGCACAAGATTAAACAAGTACATTAGCCCAACACCAAGAACAATACCGATGACTTTATCTTTAACACTGCATTGGTAAGCAATAATAACAGCCACTAAAACGCTATGAATTCGCAATGCATCGCAACCCTCAACAACGGTAACGGTAGGCCCTGCGGCACTGACCATGGTTCGGCCTTTTAAGACAACCTCTTCACCCACCAAATTAAGCAACATAGTAGAGAGGTCGGCACAAACATTTAAATACGCATAAAAAGCGGGCGAATGGACATACAGCTGAAAATAGATAAGTTGCAAAACAGCAAAGACGAATGCCGCTCCACCCATAAAACTCAGTGAATCACCGTATTCATCCAAAAACGTACTTAAGACTGATGGTTTAGGCTTATTATTATCGTTATTCAAAAGAATTCCTTATGAGTAGCAGCTATACGTTAAATTGTAGTGCATTTCTGTTGGTTCAAGCTAGTTAAACATACTACTTCTTGTGTCCAGTTTTATTTCTAGTAAACTGCTCATCTGCTCGTGGAAGACTAATATCACGGGGCAGTACTATTATTTGTATGATTAAGCGTGGAGCAACACCAAAATGGGTAGAGCGTACCAAAACCGTAAAGATTCAATGGCAAAGACCTCCGATGCTAAAGCACGGGTCTACAGCAAATATGGCCGTGAAATTTACGTAGTTGCCAAAGCTGGCGGTGTTGATCCTGACGGTAATCTATCTCTACGCGGTCTTATTGATCGTGCCAAAAAAGATCAAGTTCCTACTCACGTTATTGAAAAAGCCATTGATAAAGCCAAAGGTGGTGGCGGTGAAGATTTTGAAACCGCGCGTTATGAGGGCTTTGGTCCTGGCGGCTGCATGGTGATTGTCGATTGCCTTACTGATAATGCAACACGCACCTTTAACGATGTACGCCTTTGCTTTACCAAGAATAATTGCAAAATTGGTACGCAAGGTAGCGTTAGTCATATGTTTGATCACTCAACTATTTTGGCATTTAAAGGACAGGATGAAGAAGCCGTTCTTGAAGCGTTGATGATGGCGGATGTGGATGTTGCGGATATTGAAACTGAAGATGATTTGGTGACTGTGTTTGCGCCTAATACGGAGTATGGTAAAGCGAAACATGCGTTGGCCGATGCGTTTGGTGAGTTGACGTTTGAGGTAGATGAGATTCAGTTTTTGCCGCAAAATTTGACGGAAGTGACAGGGGAAGATACTGAAACTTTGGATAAGTTTTTGGATATGCTGAATGATTTGGATGATGTTCAGAATGTTTATTTGAATGTTGAGCTTTAAATGTGTTGGCTGGTTTTTTTAAATTTTAAGTTTTAAGGTCAAGGGTGTCGGGTGTGGCCCGACAGACTGAAGCCAGAGTTTTATGCATAAATTTTTAGTTATATTGGCATATTCTGAGGGTTTACTTTTTTTGTTTAAGTTTTAAATTCAAGGTCGTCGGGGGTGGCCCGACAGCCAGTCACTTTTTGTCTACAGCAACAAAAAGTAACCAAAAAATG
>JGI20154J14316_10002846_pt1 | contig 14249 bp, 13 predicted proteins | sample COG_04_FD_14316 | JGI IMG/M metagenome (IMG submission 14316) | reverse complement strand
CGAGCAATCGGCAATCAGTTCGGGGCCATTCGCTCAAGACAATTAGTTCAAGCCCAGCACATCCTGCATATCGAACAGCTGCGCAGGCTTACCTGCTACCCAGCTCGCCGCTCGCACAGCACCCGATGCAAAAGCCATACGCGAGCTGGCCTTGTGGGTAATTTCAACTCGCTCGCCTTCGTCGGCATACAACACCGTATGGTCACCCACCACATCACCACCGCGAATCGTCGCAAAGCCAATGGTTTTCTGCTCTCGCGCACCGGTCTGTCCTTCTCGACCATACACAGCAACATCGGCTAAATCGCGGCCTAAAGCGCCAGCAACCACCTCACCTAAACGCAGTGCAGTCCCTGAAGGCGCATCAACCTTATGCCTGTGATGGGCTTCGATAATCTCAATATCCGCCGTATCACCCAACACACGCGCCGCCAACTCGCTGAGCTTAAAGCACAAGTTCACACCCACGCTGTAATTGGCCGCCATCACTGCAGGAATCGGTACCAACGCGCCGTGCAATTGCGTCAACTGCTGCGCATCAAAACCCGTGGTGCCAATAACAATGGCTTTATTGTGTGCCGCACAAAGTGCCGCGTTATGAAGCGTTGACAAGGGGGTTGAAAAATCAATGAGCACATCAAAGCTATCAATTTGTGCCGCTAAGTTATCACTTACCTGCACATCATTGCGGCCAATACCCGCCAACTCGCCGGCATCGCAACCCAGCAGTGTACTCTCGGCGCGCTCTAGGGCCACAGTCAATTGAGTGGCGGAATTTTCGGCCAATGCCTCAATCAAGGTTTTACCCATGCGGCCAGCGGCTCCATTTACAGCAACTCTTAGCATTGTTTGCATCCGACCTAATTGATAAAGAATGTATGTTACAAGATTATAAGCACCCGCGCCTTAAGAGGCCCATAGGCAGCAGCACGCTCACGCGCGTACTTTTAACAACTAATGGACCGAAGGCTTCGGCGAAAAGCTATTTTTTCATATCATCAAAGAATGAGCGTACGCCTTCAAACCAAGAACTCTTGCGCGGCGACTGGCTATGCTCAGAAGAATCAAAGCTTGCCTGCAATTGCTTAACGAGGTCTTTTTGCTCTTTGGTGAGATTCACCGGAGTTTCAACCACCACTCGGCACATCAAATCACCCGGTGAGCCGCCGCGCACAGGCACCACACCCTTACCACGCAGGCGAAACATCTTACCGGTTTGTGTTTCTGGTGGTATTTTAAGTTTTACGCGACCGTCGAGCGTAGGCACTTCAAGCTCCCCACCCAATACTGCGTCGGCAAACCCAATAGGCACATCACAGTACAAATGTTTTCCATCGCGCTCAAAAATACCGTGCTCGCGCACATGCACCTGGACATACAAATCGCCGGATGGACCGCCATCGGGACCTGCTTCACCCTCGCCTGCTAAGCGAATACGATCGCCCGTATCAACGCCGGGAGGCACTTTCACCGACAAAGTTTTAGTTTCTTCAACACGGCCCTGCCCACGACAACTGGTACAAGGATCTTTAATCACGGTACCGGCACCACGACAGTTCGGACAACTTTGCTGAACCGAGAAAAAGCCCTGGGTCATACGCACCTGGCCCTGACCATCACAAGTACCGCATTTCATCGGCGAGCTTCCTGGCTTAGCGCCAGAGCCATCACATTTTTCGCAGCCCACCAATGACGGGATTTTAATTTTTAACGTATCGCCATGCACAGCCTGCTCAAGCGACAGCTCAAGGTTGTAACGCAGGTCGGCGCCACGCTGAGGACCGGCCCGACCACGACCGCCGCCGCCTCCACCTGCGCCCCCAAAAATATCACCGAATACATCGCCAAAAATATCACTGAAATTACCGCCGCCAAAGCCACCCGCCATTTGCGGATCAACACCAGCGTGCCCATGCTGATCGTAGGCCGCGCGCTTTTTCGTATCGCTTAATACTTCATAGGCTTCGGTGGCCTCTTTAAATTTTTCATCAGCCTGAGGGTCATCCGGATTGCGATCCGGATGGTACTTCATGGCAATGCGCCGATAAGCTTTTTTAATTTCTTTGTTTTCGGTGCTGTTACCCACACCCAGCACTTCATAATAATCGCGTTTTGACATAATCGACTACACCAGCCTCTAGCCTCGCGGCCCCTTACATTGCGCACAACCGCTCAGCGCAGGCCGTACAATAAAAAGTAATTTACCTATAACAACTTGGGGCCGATGCGCAAACATCGACCCCAAATCAGCCTCAAAAGCAGCTACCCAGCCACTTACCTAACGGCCTTACTTGTCTTCTTTTACTTCTTCGAACTCAGCATCTACCACATCATCGCCATCGTTCGATGAAGTATTTTCAGCGCTAGCACCCGCATCACCCATATCAGGTGCTTCACCNTGCTGAGCNGCCTGCTCGGCATACATTTTTTGCGCTAGCGATGAAGACGCTTCAGTCAATTTATTCGCCGCGGCATCAATTGCTTCTTTGTCATCNCCCTTAACAGCTTCTTCAACACCTTTAATAGCCGCTTCAATCGCTGACTTCTCTTCAGCTGTTGCTTTATCGCCAGCCTCTTCGAGTGTTTTGCGCGAAGCATTGGCCAAACCTTCAGCCGTATTGCGTGAACTAGTGAGTTCTTCAAACTGACGATCAGCCTCAGCATTTACTTCAGCATCCTGAACCATTTGCTGAATTTCATCATCCGACAGACCCGATGAAGCCTTGATAACAATGGACTGCTCTTTACCGGTAGCCTTATCTTTGGCCGACACGTTAAGAATGCCGTTAGCATCAATATCAAACGTCACCTCAACCTGTGGCATACCACGCTGCGCAGGCGGAATGTCAGTTAAGTCGAATCGGCCAAGCGACTTATTCGTGCTGGCCTGCTTACGTTCACCCTGAACAACATGAATAGTCACAGCAGTTTGATTATCTTCAGCGGTCGAAAATATTTGCGACTTTTTCGTTGGGATAGTCGTGTTTTTCTCAATAAGCGGTGTCGCGACACCACCCATTGTTTCAATGCCCAAGCTTAAAGGCGTCACATCTAGCAGCAATACGTCTTTAACGTCTCCAGCTAACACGGCACCTTGGATAGCCGCGCCCATGGCCACAGCTTCGTCGGGGTTAACGTCTTTTTTCGGCTCTTGGCCAAAAAAGGCTGACACTTTTTCTTGCACCAGTGGCATGCGCGTTTGACCGCCAACTAACAGCACCTCATCAATTTCTGAAGGGCTCATATCGGCATCTTTTAACGCAATGCGGACTGGCTCAAGCGATCGCTCAACCAGGTCACCCACTAACGACTCCAGCTTGGCGCGAGACATCTTCACAACCAAATGCTTAGGACCGCTGGCATCTGCGGTAATATAAGGCAGGTTAACTTCAGTTTGCTGCGAACTCGATAATTCGATTTTAGCTTTTTCAGCCGCTTCCTTCAGACGCTGCATGGCCAGAGGGTCGCCTTTTAAATCCATGCCGCTGTCTTTTTTGAATTCAGCAACAAGATACTCAATAAGCGCCAAATCAAAATCTTCACCACCTAAAAAGGTGTCGCCGTTAGTCGACAATACTTCAAATTGTTTCTCACCATCAACATCAGCAATTTCGATGATTGAGATATCGAAAGTACCACCGCCTAAATCGAACACCGCAATAGTGCGATCGCCGCCAGCTTTGTCCATGCCATAAGCTAGTGCCGCTGCAGTTGGCTCGTTAATAATACGCTTAACTTCCAACCCAGCAATTCGACCGGCATCCTTAGTTGCCTGACGCTGCGAATCGTTGAAGTAAGCAGGCACCGTGATTACTGCCTCTGTGACCTTTTCGCCAAGAAAATCTTCGGCAGTTTTTTTCATTTTCATTAACACTTGCGCAGCAATTTGTGGCGGTGCTATTTTCTCGCCATTAGCTTCAACCCACGCATCGCCGTTATCGGCTTTAACAATTGGGTATGGCACCATAGAGATGTCTTTTTGCACAACACCGTCGTCAAATTTTCGGCCAATAAGGCGCTTCACAGCGAACAACGTGTTGGTAGGGTTAGTAACTGCCTGACGTTTGGCTGACTGACCTACAAGCACTTCGTCACTATCACTGTAAGCGACCACCGATGGCGTTGTACGATCACCTTCGGAGTTTTCAATAACTCGGGCTTTACCACCATCGAGTACGGCCACACATGAATTGGTGGTTCCTAGATCTATACCAATAATTTTACCCATGATTCTCTCCAACACATCGACCCTGAAGGTCACAATTAAATAATAAAAACTTGGTAGTCTGCGTATCGGCCAATCTCTTCAATAGCCACTTACCACCTAACTTTCTGCTTACACTTGTCTATATGGGGGTTGCCGACGAATTTTCAAGTGCTGGCAAGCCCGTTACTTAACTTGCCAATCTCACTAAGACTTCGCCACAACCACCATCGCCGCGCGCACCAAGCGGCCGTTGAGGCTGTAGCCCTTTTGCAACACGTCAATCACACTATTGGGCTCAACCGTCTCACTGGGCACCATGGTGATAGCTTCATGCATCTGCGGGTCAAACGGCTCGCCATAAGGCTCGAGCACGTCGACCGAGAACTGCTTGAGCACATCAAAAGCGCTTTTTCGAGTCAGCTCCAAGCCTTCAATAATGGCCTTTAATGTGTCTGACTCTGCGCCGTCCACGGCTTCGCCACCGGCCTCAGTTTTCGCACCGGCCTCAATCGCTCGATCAAGGTTGTCCAGCACCGGCAACAGCGATGAAATAAGTTTTTCTTGCCCGTATCTATGGGCATTTTCAACGTCGCGCTCAGCACGCTTGCGCACATTTTGCATTTCAGCTGCCGCACGCAAGGCGTCTTCTTGGGCGCCCACCAACTTCTCTTGGGCGCTATCTAGTTGGGCCTGAAGCCCCTCAGCATCACCGCCATCATCCGCCGGCGCAGTGCCTTTTTCAGGCTCGGCCGTGGCCGCTTCATCCGCTGGGTTAGTTGTCACCAACTCTTCAATGGTGTCAGGGTGCTCCCCGTCAACGCTCTGATCTTGCTTGTCTGCCACGTAAAATCTCCGCTTTAAATAAGTGCCGCACTACCGAATAAGCCACTCGTTAAATTAGTGGCCGGCCAGCGCGAGGCATGTTGGGGGCGACACCGATAAAATTCAAGGCAAACTGCTGTAATTATGCCGCGACCCATGCCTTTGCTCGGCGGGAATGGCTTATTAGCGCCAAAGAGAGCTTTTGCTAGTTGGAGGGGAGTTACCAAGGACGCAGGGAATGGACCGTTAATTTAACGGGGCGCGCCGCCGATTTAAAGCTGCTCGTTTTTCTAGCCTTTGAGGGCCGCAGAGAGCAGCCGAGCCGTAATATCGACCATCGGCACGACCTTCTCGTAGGCCATGCGAGTAGGGCCAATCACGCCCAACACCCCTACCGGCTCACCGCCGGCCTGATAAGGTGCAGTAATGACTGAAAAATCATCCAGCACCTGATAGCCAGATTCTTCACCAATAAAAACCTGAATGCCCTGCCCGTGTGCGCAACGCTCCATCAAATGCAAAATATCCTTTTTTTGCTGAAATGCGTCGAACAAATCGCGCAACCGCTGCATATCCTCCGACTGCCCCGCCTGACTACCCAGCAAATGAGCCTGGCCGGCAATAATATAGTCACTCTCAGCCGGCACCACCGATTCGAGCGCCTGACTAGCAAAATCGATAGCTGATTGCATGAGCTGGTCGATCACCGATTTATCTTCGCGCATGCTCGACAACAACAGCCCACGCGCATCTTGCACATCACGCCCCGCATAATGCTCATTGACAAAGGCCGCCGCCTGGTGAAGCTGCCCCTCGCTGTAATCTTTATCGGTATGAATAACCCGATTTTGCACCTCGTGCTCATTGAGTACCAAAATGGCCAGCACGCGCTTGCTCGATAAAGGCAAAAATTCTAACTGCCGAAACTGCAGTTTGGCACTGCGCGGCAACAGCACCAAACCCGCCTGCTGAGTGATATCCGACAACAAGGCCGAGGCCGACTCGGCCAAGCGAGCGGGGCTGCCACCGGCGCTAAAGCCATCTTTTATTTTCTCTTGCACATCAGAAGAGGCATGCACATTGGTAGTCACCATGCTGTCGACAAACAGGCGATAGCCTCGATCGGTGGGAACTCGCCCCGCCGAGGTATGCGGCGACGCAAGATAACCGCCATCCTCAAGCTCGGCCATAATATTGCGGATACTTGCCGAACTCAGCTTAAGCGTTGCGTCTTGGGCCAGCGTTTTAGAACCCACAGGCACACCATCGCGAATAAAGCGATCGACCAGAGTCGTCAACAGGTGTAAATTTCGCTCGCTTAATTCTTTTTGAGGCATGGCAGATATTCAGATTTTTTAAGTGTCGTCTGGGGGCTGCCCAAGCAAAGCGCTAGCCCAACCAACAGACCTTAGCTGCTTAGACCCACGCATTATTAACAGGGGCCTTAACGGCTCAAACTCTTCACAGTGCACACAGCAATTAGTTGAGATAAACTTACGCCAACTCTGGCACCGGCGCAAGCTGTTGCAGTGCAAATTAACCGCAGGCATTACATGCTAACCCACATCGCAATCAAAAATTTTACCACGGTCGAGCAACTCGCACTTGAGTTTGCCACGGGGCTGAGCACCATCACGGGCGAAACCGGTGCCGGTAAATCGGTCATGCTCGACGCCTTGGCCTTAACGCTGGGCAGTCGCGGCAACACCAACGTACTGCGCGATGAGAGCCAAGCTGCCGAAGTCACTGCCAGCTTTAGTCTCAACACCCAATCGGCAGCCTTTACATGGTTACGTGACAAAGAACTGATTGAAGCCGATAGCGACGAAGTTATTTGCCGGCGCATTTTAAAAAGCGATGGTCGTAGCCGCTCCTTTATCAACGGCAGCCCGGTTAACTTGTCCGATCTTAAAGCCATCGGCGAACAACTGGTCGATCTACACGGCCAACATGAACATCAATCGCTGCTCAACAAAGCCACTCACCAGCAAATGCTCGACGCCTTTGGCAAACATCAAAACTTACAATTCGAAGTGGCACAAATAGCCCAGCAATGGTCAGCGGTACAAAGAGAAATTAATGAGTTTCGCACCGCCAACAAAAATCCTGAGGCGCGCCAGCAATTACTGGCCTACCAAGTTCAAGAGCTTGATAAGTTGGCACTTAGCGAAGGCGAAACAAAAAAGCTTGAAGACGAGCAAAAAATGCTTGCCAACGCCGAAGATCTTTTGCGCCAATTGCAAATAGCTACCGACTTATGCGATAGCGACAGCGGCAACAACAATAGCGGCGCCTTAACCGCTGCGCGGCAATCCATTATACAGCTAAACGAAAGCGTTAGATCTCTACCCGAACTTCAAGGGGCCATTGATTTGCTCGACTCAGCCAGCATTCAAATTGAAGAAGCCTTAAGTGAAATGCAGGCAAGCGCAGAGCGCGTGCAGATCGACCCGCAGCGCTTACGCGATGTAGAAACACGGCTCGATGCGATTTACGCAATTGCGCGCAAACACAACATCAAACCCGAGCAGCTCGCTGCACAGCATCAAACACTTACCCGCGAGCTAAAAGCGCTCGAAAACTCCGACGAAGTGATTGCCGAATTACTGACTAAGCAAACCGAACTGACCACGCAGTTTGATAAAAAAGCCCAGCAACTTACCAAAAAACGCAGCGCCGCCGCTAAAAAACTCATTACAGCCGTGAGTAAAAAACTCACCGATTTACAAATGAAGCACTGTAAATTTGAAGTAAGCCTGAGCGAGCGAAAAGCTGACGCGCCTTCAAGCAGTGGGCACGAAAGCGTTGAGTTTTTAATTGCCACAGTGCCCGGCAAACCCACTCAGCCTCTGGCTAAAATTGCCTCGGGCGGAGAACTCTCGCGCATTAGCCTAGCGATACAAGTGGTAACCGCACAAACTAGCGACACCCCCACATTGGTTTTTGACGAAGTTGACGTGGGCATTGGCGGAGGCGTAGCTGAAGTAGTGGGTAACTTATTGCGCGAGCTGGGCAAAACTTGCCAAGTTTTTTGCGTGACCCACTTAGCGCAAGTAGCCGCCAAAGGCAGCCAGCATTTATTAGTTAGCAAAGAGATTTCTAAGGCTAATGCCACAACACGCATCGATTGCCTCGATAATGAATCGCGTAAAATTGAATTGGCCCGCATGCTCGGCGGGCTTGATGTGACAGCCTCGACACTGGCACATGCCAGCGAGATTCTAGAGTCGGCCTAATAAAAAATTGCTGGGAAAATAATTGGAAAATATAAAAAAATAGTTCCGAACATAATGAGAAAAATTAGCAAAACATTTCCCGCAAGCGCCGCACTGCCTCCTGCAATTTTTCAAGCGAGGTTGTGAAAGCAAAGCGCACATGTTCTGACGCCAAGTGGCTGCCAAAATCGGCACCCGGGGTGATGGCAATGCCATGCTCTTCTAGCAACTGCAAACAAAAATCTTTCGAATCGAGCTGGGTTAAGCCGCGAATATTGGCATAAATATAAAACGCACCAACCGGCTCAGCTTCAATACCAAAACCAATAGCACGCAACTCTTTCAATAAGTAGTTACGACGCTGTGCATATTCCTTCTTACGCTGCTCTAACACCGCCAACGCCTCGGGTTCAAAGGCGGCCAGCGCCGCATACTGCGTAGGAGTAGACATAGAAATAAACAAATTTTGCGCAAGTTTTTCTAACGCAGGAATGGCCTGCTCAGGTGCCACCATCCAACCCAAGCGCCAGCCGGTCATGCCAAAATATTTTGAAAAGCTATTAAGCACAAACGCTTGGTCTGTCATACCTAACACTGACGCCGCAGCATCACCAAACACCAAATCTTGATAAATTTCGTCAACAATTAAATTGCCGCCGCGCGCCTGACATAACGCCAGCAGCGCTTGCATCTCATCGGTGGTAAGTGCAGTACCCGTCGGATTTGACGGTGAGGCCACCATCACACCCACGGTGCTATCACGCCAATATTGCTCGGCAACGGACGCAGTTAATTGAAAACGTTGCTCCGCCGAAACGGGTACAAGCTGCGCCCGCCCCTCAACTAACCGTAAAAAGTGTCTGTTGCATGGGTACCCAGGATCGGTCATTAAAATGCCCTGCCCGGGGTTGACCAACAGCGCACTCATTAACAACAAAGCACCCGAGCCGCCAGGAGTAATCATGATGCGCTCGGCCGGTACATCTAAATTGTGTTGCTGGCGATACCAACGCGAGAGTGCCTCGCGCAGCTGTGGAATGCCGGCTGCGGGCGAGTATGAGGTATGACCTGCATCGAGCGCCGCCTTAGCCGCTGCCACGACTTGAGGAAGAGTAGGAAAATCTGGCTCACCCGCCTCCATGTGGACAACATCAACACCAGCGGCTTGCAACTCTCCAGCGCGGGTCAACATTTCCACCACACGAAAAGGCTCAATATCGGCCACCCTATCGGCAAATTTTAACGGGGGATTTGCATGATCTTCAGACGTATGACGTGAAGTAATTGGCGCTCGCTCCCAACAATGGTGTGAAAAAATTAATCAGCGTGCTTAGGTTTTACATAAAGGACCATACTGTGATCAATGATTTCAAAGCCATGACGCTCGGCAATTTTATGCTGTAAGGCCTCAAGTTCGGCGTCATAAAATTCAACGATTTCACCGGTTTTGGCACACACCATATGGTCGTGATGCTCGCCGCGCTCAATTTCAAACACCGAATGCCCGCCTTCAAAATTGTGCCGCACCACCAAACCAGCAGCTTCAAATTGAGTTAACACCCGATAAACCGTGGCCAAACCCACATCTTCGCCCGCCTCAAGCAAGCCTTTGTAAACGTCCTCGGCGCTCATGTGCCGATCAGCATCCGACGCATTTTCGAGCAACTGCAAGACCTTTAGGCGCGGCAACGTAACTTTGAGGCCCGCACGCCGTAATTCTTGATTTTCTGCACTCATTTCTATGACACCCATATGACAATCACACGCCAGCTCTATACACTGCGAACGGGCAACTGCTGCGCTAAAACGCTATTATTTAGTGCGCTACGAACCGATAGTAGCATTCTCTAAAATCTACAGTATTATTGCACCATAGCGCTGGGTAAAACAGTACCCGCCAACATTCGCACAGCTCCCGGCGATGCAGCCTGTTGAAGCTTACCGCGCCAAATACAAAGCGACTCTCTCAATACACTACACAGGAACAAAACCCCTTTCATGCCTTTCTTATTCGCTCAGCTGAACACGCCAATGCCCGTCATGGCTAACACCGCCCCCACCAAGCTACTCAAGCAGAGCATTGTGGTTGCAATGTTGCTGTTAATCGTGGGCTGCAAAGGCTTTTTAAGCCCGCATAAAATTGCCATCCAACAAGGCAACATCGTCACCAAAGATATGATGGATAAGCTCAAAGTGGGCATGACGCCGCGACAAGTGCGTTACGTACTAGGCACCCCGCTGGTGGTCGATGCATTGCATGACGAGCACTGGCACTATTTATATTCGCTGCGCTTAGCCGACGGCACCACCATGGCAAAAAGCCTAACGCTCACATTCGACCAAGGCATGGTAAATGAAATCAACACCGATTATGAATTTCCAGAGACTCCTAAGCCTCGCGAAGCGACCAGCATCAGTGATGCCAGCGACCCTAAACCACCTTTAGGCGAGGCAGATATCGACCAGGCTGCTGAGGAAGGTGGCGCAAGCACCAGTGAAACGACAACGCAGCCAATAAAGAGATCGACACCACCGCTGCTAGCTTAACAATAAGTTAGCCACTGGCCTTTCAATTGCCGGCAGCTTAGCTATCAGCGGCCTGCCGCGATTTTTCAGCCCGCGCTTTGCGCGCCGCTTTAGGATCAGCCACCAAGGGACGATAAATCTCAACACGGTCACCCGCGCGCAGCTCGTATTCTTTGGGCTTGACCGACTTACCAAAGATCCCCATTTTTGCGGCGGTTAAATCCACATCGTCAAACTCAGCAGCAATACCCGATTGCACGGCGGCATCAAATGCGGTGCAGCCGACATCGACATGCAGCACAATAATTTTTTGTTTGGTCGGTGTAGCATAAGCCACTTCAATCGCCAGCTTAGGTGTCTTTGGGTCATTCATTGGTTTGCAGCATCACTCAACGGTAGTTAATTAATCATTCCGCCAAAAAGCGTAGTGTATTGGCCTGTACACGAATTGCCACTATCATCGCCCTTTACTATTTACCGATTAGCGGGCAAAGCGCCAATTAAGCGCATCTTCACTGCTATACTGCAGCGTCATAGCCCAGCAAAACGACCCGCGTTTAATTAGAAGTCATTCATGTCTAAAAAGAAGCCTCAACCCGATACCAATGTGATCGCGAAGAATAAAAAAGCGCGGCATGATTATCATATCACCGACAAATTTGAAGCCGGCATGATGTTAATGGGCTGGGAACTCAAAAGCATTAGAGCGGGTAAGTGCCAGCTGGTCGACAGCTATGTGCTGCTCAAAGATGGCGAAGCATGGCTATTAGGCTCACACATGGAGCCACTCAAATCAGCCAGCACCCATGTGATTGCCGACCCCACTCGCACCCGCAAATTGCTGCTCAACCAGCGCGAACTGGGCAAGCTATTTGAGGCCACTCAGCAGGAGGGCTACACTTGCGTGGCACTGTCGCTGTATTGGAAAAAGCACTTAGTGAAATGCGAAATTGGTATTGCCAAGGGTAAAAAGGATTATGACAAGCGCGCTACCGAAAAAGACCGCGACTGGAATCGACAAAAACAACGGGTAGTACGCCAGCACAACGATTAGGACGCCCAGTCTGCGCCTCATTGCGCGCCTCTTCAGTTTGTTATAACAGCTCGCCTCCTCGCCAAGCGAGCCCCTAACAAAGCCATCCAACGCCTCTAGCTGCCTCAGCACCACATCAGACTAGACCGTCTATTCTATAAGGTTTACTATTAGGAGAGCTGACCCAAGGTCACACATGGCTTTCGTGTCGCCCTGCCGACTCCTGCTTAGAAAAAACCAACCCTATGAAAAATAAAGAAAAAAAATCAAACGCCGACAAACGCGCCACTATTATTGAGCGCGCCGGCCAACTGTTTCTTAAGCTTGGCTTTGAAAATACCAGCATGAGCCAAATTGCGCTGCATGCCGGTGTGGCCAAACAAACGCTGTATAGCCACTTTGGCAGTAAAGAGGCGCTCTTCACCGCCGCTATAGAAGAAGCCTGCCAAAGGCATGAGCTTACCGAAAATCTTTTTGACACCAACAAAAGTTTTGAAGAAGTACTACTCGCCGTTGGCAACCGCATAGCCGAACTGGTACTCAGTGATGAATCGCTGCAACTCAACAAAATCTGCATCAGCGGCAGCGATCAGTACCCCACGGTCTCTAAGTTATTTTGGGAAGCCGGGCCACAGTGGCTTACCGAGCAACTAAGTAGCTATTTTGAGGTCAAAGCCTTAGCGGGCGAAATTAGTATTGCCGCGTCCGATACAAAGGCGGCAGCCAAACATTTTCTGTCCTTAGTTCGCGGGCAAGAGCTACAGCGCCGCCTGTTAGGTTTGCCGTACTGCACCGATGATGATATCGACCAACATATTCAGCGCTGCGTCACATTTTTTATGAAAGCCGTCGCCGCCTAGGCTGTAGGTTGCCGTCTAAGCTTTACAAGGCCGGGGTTTAGTAAGTAATTTATCTTTTAAGTACAGAGAATAGCGTATACTTAAAAGGTACTTAATTTGGGGACGATCCGGATTCGACGCCGGTTACAAAACCAAAGGTGCATGCCGAGAGGGTAGTGACTCTCGTTAAACAATCGCTGTAACTTTATAGTTGCCAACGACGAAAACTACGCTCTAGCAGCCTAATCCCTGCTAGCAGTTGCCATCGGATGCTTGTAAACGAGAAGCGACTGTCATACAGAACAAGCTAGTCTGGCGGTATGTTCAGGGCCAACGGGCAAAACTTTTACTGGGCTCGTTTCTCATCACCCTGGCCATTGGGTCGAGAGAAATTAAATTAATAGATGGTGCTAAGCATGTAGAGCCGATGGCAGAGGACTGACGGACGCGGGTTCAACTCCCGCCGTCTCCACCAAACAAAAAAGCCCTAATAAGCCTTAAGTAGGCATTAGGGCTTTTTTCTTGCCCGCGTTTTACCCGTGTTTTACTGACAGGCATTAAAAGCGCTGCCCACCAAAAACCGAATAGTCATACCAAGCTATTTAATACGGCGGTTTAATCGCCTGAACATGCCAACCCACGCCAGACTCAACCCCAGCAAGGCAAGCCACGCCGATGAAATGGGAACGGTGGCAGTCTCTGGAGGATCGAGGGCAGTTACCAGCGAGGGCGCCGATTGGCTGGTGAGTGTAGAGCCGTTTTTGAAGTAAATGGTATTGGCAGCCCCTACTGTCCATCCAGGCTGCGTATTGGCAGATATTTCCTCAAGATTATTACTCGCAGATACGACGCTTGCATCCGAGTTGTTCCCTTCAATGGCAGCGATAGCCGCGCTAGCTGCTAAACCACTGTTTTGTATGCCCTGACGTATATTCCAACCGTAAGCGTTCCACGGATTACCGCCCGATGTGTTCTGGTGACAAAGCTGGCAATTTACGAGGTCGGAATCAGAAGCTGGGTAAGTCGACTGCCAGGCTGCGAGAATAGACGGCCGAGCAACGGCGACCTGCGCGGTCAACGTCAAAAGCATTGTCAAACAGTAAAGGCTAGGTTTGATTTTCATCATGGCGGAACCCCTCACTCAATATTTTTATTTTAGTTTACCAACGTGCCCGACTGGTGCCGAAACAAGCTAGCTGTTGCCCCTAAGCTTTAAACTGGCCCGCTTTAAACCTAACTACTGGGAGTGTACTGTCCTTTACGCAAGCAGGCCACTTTGGATCACTTGTCTCTCATGCGCAAAAGAATTTGACTTTAAAGCGGCACGGCAGCCTCGCAGAGACGGCAGTATTGATACGAGGCTGCAGACCTATCGCCACAATCATCAGAAAGCACACCCTGGCGCCGCATGTCCAAAACCAACCGCTCGCAAGACGACTCGCTGACCAACCCCTTCAACCAAATGATATGTTATGATATAACGTATCATTTATATTTGCCTTTATGGGACACATATCGTTATGAATCAACTTCCTGTGACTGTACTTTCTGGCTTTCTTGGCGCCGGTAAAACCACAGTCTTAAGCCACATCCTCAATAATCGCCAA
>JGI20154J14316_10002833_pt1 | contig 14289 bp, 11 predicted proteins | sample COG_04_FD_14316 | JGI IMG/M metagenome (IMG submission 14316) | reverse complement strand
GCCGGTTCATTTTGGCTCCAGAGATATTCGCCGTTGTAATACCAGGCCAAGACCCCGGAGCGATAGTTGGCACTAAAGGCCTTCATTTCACCGTCGCTGTCCTTGAAGAAGGAGAACCCTGGTTTGGCGAGACCCGCATCATAATTTTTCACCCGATCGAAACTGGCATAGGGGTCGCGATATTCGAGCAGATAATAATGGGGCACGGCAATACGGTGCTCTCCGCCACTCAGGGTAAAGCCATCGCTGCTCCAGCCCTTGATCGCACCTGACTCAAAGTCTTCTTTGTAGTTCAGGGCTTCGATACGAATATTGTCGATCAAGGCACCATCTTCAACGGCGGCGCCATCGGCAAAATAGTGCAGTCGAATAGATACCTGTTTGCCACGATAGGCTTCAAGATCAAATTCCGCGGCAATCCACTGGGCGCTTTCGCAGGCATCCTCTAGGTTTACCCCTACGCGATCTTCCGCCAGAACTTTGCTTGCGGAGGGGTCGCAGCCAGCGGCAATCTCAACTTTGCCATCGCCATCCATATCACCGGAGCGACCACTAAAGCCTGGCAGGGAACCCTCTCCCTCATGGCCCTTTTTCGAGGGCATGATGCTGTTAGTGTCGGCAGCATTGTCTTTGTCAGTGGGCAGCAGGCGTTGGTAGTCAGCGCCATCGCTAGAGGCTTCTATATAGAGGTAATCCCAGTCTGACTCGATTTTAAACCAGGTGTCGAAACTCAGTATCAGCTGCTGCTCCGCATCTACTTTACGAAAATCAAAACTGCGACTGAGGAAGTGGTGCAGATCGTTGCCCTGACCTGTGTAGACGGCATAGTTTCCCTGATCTTTGCTTAATGGGCCAAGCTGCAGTTCACGTATCTTGGGAGGAAGGATAATCATCGTTGCATCGCAGACGCCGGGGCGGTTTTCGGTGCCGACATTGTTGGACCAGTCATTCATGGTTTTTAGATACACGGAGCTGCGTTTATTGCCGCCAAAAGCAGGGGGGCGAACGATACAGGGATTGAGCCAGCCCAGTACCATTCGCGACCAGGCGCTGAGTTCCTGTGGCTCCGGCGAGGTGGTTGAAGACATGGCTTCCCAGGAGGCGCTGGAATTGTTGGTCGCCCGGGCATAGATATCGGGCAGCCCTAAAGAGTGACCAAACTCGTGAATAAAGGTTGAGACCTCGGTGTATTCCGACTGCATATTGTAGTCGTAGAGCCACAGACCCTCTTCGATCTCATGCCCACCGCGGCCATTGACCATACCTTCGAGAACTGGGCCTTTGCCCAAGCCGCGATTTAGCGAACTGCGATGGGGCCAGATACGATCGGCACAGTCCTGTTCCACTGCTGGTAAACTGTCAAAGATATCGCTTTCGGCATTGACGGTAAATTTCTCGTTGAGCTTATAGAGGCCCTGGCAGGAAGACTGAGCTTTACCGGCATAGACAATCACTAGATGATCCAGATAGCCATCTGCCTCGGCGCGATTGCTGTCGCCATCAAAGTCCTCTGGGTCCCAGATATCGTAATCTTTCCAGGGAAAACCTGGGTTGTCTCTATGGGCGGCCTGGAGCGCCTCTATAACCAGCTCATCGGTATGGTCATCGTTGCGCCAACTGCCATCGGAATTCTGCAGCGGGCGACCATAGTAGGCTAGGGGCTTGCTCACTTTGGCGATGGGCATGACTTCGCCGGTGACGTTGTAGAGGCCTTTCGACTGATGGCGATAGTAGTGGGACAGGGTGCCGGGTTTGGGGCGCTTAACACTACCGCCAAACAGCAGTTTTTGCAGGTAGTTGCGGTTTTTTTTATTCTGCTTTTTGTCCCCGGCAAAGCGATCGTAACCGAGCTCTGGAAATTCCACGGCGATCACTAACAGGCGATGGGGCCGCTCTGCAGCGGCTAACACCGGTTTGATCGAATCGGTCTTGATTTGCGGGCTGCCCAATTGATCAAACTGCAGGCGCGCCAGAGAATCAATCATCCGTTCAGCATTGAGATCCACCGCTAGCGCTGGAGTTGTGGTGCAAAAAACCGCAAAGCAGAGGATCTGTGTGCAAATAGAACGTTGAAATGTCATTTGTTTCTCCTGACGGGCTCTGGAAATTGTTATTATGCCCGCCCCAAGTTCTTCTGACGAGTATGAACTCCACCGCTTTATTATAGGATCTTAAATGTTCGGTTTTTTTGAACGTCTGGTCGACCCATTTCCGGGTGTTACGCCTGGGGAACCGCCCCGCGGAATCTACCAATTCTGCCGCCACCATGTGCGCGGTATGGAGCGCTGGTTGATCCTGATGGCAATATTGACGGCGATTACTGCCATTTCCGAGGCCATGTTAATTGGTATTCTCGGTCAGGTGGTGGATTGGCTGGCGACGAGCGATCCGGAAACGTTTTTTGCTGAAACTTGGACGACTCTTTTGGCTATGTCGGTATTTATGCTGGTGGTAATCCCTCTGGCCAATGCCGGACGCTCCCTGGTGGTGCATCAGACCTTGATGGGTAACCTGCCCATGTCAGTGCGCTGGCAAGCCCACCGCTACCTGTTAAATCAGAGTTACGGCTTTTTTCAGAATGAATTTAGTGGTCGTATTGCCACCAAGGTGATGCAGACCTCTCTCGCTGTGCGCGACACAGTGATGAAGTTGCTCGACGTCATACTGTTTGTGATTATCTATGTGGTGACCACACTATTTCTGGTGGCCAATGCCGATCCGCGCCTAGTCGCCCCGCTGCTAATTTGGTTGCTCTTCTACATATCTGTGCAGCGATACTTTGTCCCGCGGATGAAAAATATCGCCACGCTGCAGGCCGATGCCCGCTCCATGATGACCGGCCGTATTGTCGATAGCTACACCAATATAGTGACACTGAAACTGTTTTCCCACAGCTCCCGTGAATCGGCTTATGTGAAAGAAGGCATGACCGAGTTTCTCAATACGGTACATCCGCAGATGCGCCTGGTCACCAAGCTCAATATGACATTGTGGACCCTCAATATGTGTTTGGTATTTAGCACTGGGGCGCTGGGGATATACCTCTGGGTCAATGGTGCAATTACTCCAGGCGCCATTGCCATTGTCATGAGCATGGCGATTCGTCTGACCGGCATGTCCCACTGGATCATGTGGGAGATCAGCAGTCTGTTTGAAAATATAGGCACGGTTCAAGATGGCATCAATACCCTCTCGATTCCTCAGGCTATTACCGATGCTGACTCAGTCTCAGAACTCGCAATAGAGCAGGGTGAGATTCAATTTAAGGGTGTTAACTTCGCCTACAACAAAGACGAAGTGGTGTTTGATAATCTCAATCTGACCATTGCCGGGGGTGAGAAAGTTGGCATTGTCGGGCGCAGTGGCGCCGGTAAGTCGAGTCTGGTCAATCTGCTACTGAGATTTTTTGATATCCAGGGTGGCAACCTGACCATTGATCAGCAGGAACTGCGCAATGTCTCCCAGGATAGCTTGCGCGCCAATATTGCCATGGTCACCCAGGACACCTCGCTGCTCCATAGATCAGTGCGAGAAAATATTATGTTTGGTCGTCCAGACGCCAGTGAAGCTCAGATGATTGAGGCCGCCAAACGCGCCCAGGCCCATGAATTTATTCTCGGTCTGCGGGATAACACCGGCCGTCGTGGCTACGATGCCCATGTGGGTGAGCGGGGCGTCACCCTCTCTGGTGGTCAGCGTCAGCGCGTGGCTATTGCCCGAGTACTGTTAAAAGATGCACCTATACTGGTGTTGGATGAAGCCACCTCGGCCCTGGATTCTGAAGTTGAGGCCACTATTCAGCAGAGCCTGAATCAATTGATGGAAGGCAAAACGGTGATTGCCATTGCCCACCGCCTCTCCACTATCGCCGCCATGGACAAACTTATTGTCTTTGATAAAGGGGTGATTGTTGAGCAGGGTACCCATCAACAGCTACTTGCCGCCAACGGCCTTTACGCCAATCTCTGGAGTCACCAATCCGGTGGTTTCCTCGGTCTTGAATAATTTACTGGTAATAACCTCTCTATGATTACATTAACTGACATCGAGCTGCGTCGCGGCACTAAAGTACTGCTGCAAGATGCTGAACTCGTCGTCCACCCGGGCCAACATATAGGTATTATCGGCGCCAATGGCAGCGGCAAGTCGAGCCTGTTTAAATTGCTGATGGGAAAAATTAGTGCCGATGCTGGTGAATTATTTATTCCTCAAGACTGGCGCGTTGCCCATATGGCCCAAGAGCTAGCTAACTCCGAGAGCAGTGTTGTGGACTTTGTTCTCGATGGCGATCCGCAGATTCGTCAGATAGAGCGCGCTATCGAAAAAGCCTTAGCCGATGAGAANCACGATCGNCTNGCNTTAGANTATGAAAAANTAGATAACGCCAATGGCTTTGATGCCCATTATCGCGCCGAGCAGTTNTTGCATGGTTTGGGNTTTGCTCAGTCAGAACTCGACCGCCCGGTTAANAGTTTTTCTGGCGGCTGGCGCATTCGNTTAAATNTGGCTCAGGCNNTGATGAGTCCCTCGGANCTNATGTTGCTCGATGAGCCAACCAANCANNTGGANNTGGATGCGACACTNTGGTTAGANCAGTGGCTAAAAAGTTANACCGGAACACTGTTAATTATTTCTCATGATCGCGACTTTATTGATAATGTTGTGGATCGTATTGTTCATGTTGAACATTGCAAAACGAATGCTTACAAGGGTAACTATTCAACCTTTGAACGAGTCCGTGGCGAACGTCTGGCATTGCAGCAAGCCAGTTTTGAAAAGCAACAAAAACGTCGCAAAGAAGTTGAAGAGTTTATTACTCGCTTTAAAGCCAAAGCCTCAAAAGCCAAGCAGGCCCAGAGTCGAGTAAAAGAGTTAGCGCGTATGGAAGATATTGCACCTGCGCATATCGATTCACCGTTTTATTTTAGTTTTGCCCAGGGTAAAAAAGCTCACAGTGCTTTGGCCAATATTAGTCAGGGAGACTTGGGCTACGACGGTAAAACGATTTTGTCCCAGGTGAATTTTGATTTGCATCCAGGAACCCGCATTGGTTTATTGGGACCAAATGGTGCCGGTAAATCAACACTCATTGCTAGCCTCACCGGAGACCTAGATCTGATTAACGGCGAAAGGGTTTACGGTGAAAATGTAAAGATCGGTTATTTCGCACAGCATCAGTTAGAAGTTTTAGACTTGCAGGCCAGTGCGTTTTTGCATCTTCAGCGCATCAGTCCAAAATCTACAGATCAAGAATTGCGCAATTTTCTTGGCGGCTTTGACTTTCATGGCGACAAAGCACTAGAGCCAATCAAGGCATTTTCTGGTGGTGAAAAAGCCCGGGTTGCACTGGCACTAATCGTTTGGCAAAAGCCCAATCTGTTGCTGCTCGATGAGCCCACCAACCATTTGGATTTAGAAATGCGCCATGCATTGACTCTTGCGCTGCAGAGCTACGAGGGAGCTCTGGTAGTTATTTCTCACGATCGTCATCTGCTGCGCAATACCGTCGATGAGTTTTATCTGGTTGCAGATGGCAAAGTAAAAGAATTTGAAGGTGACCTAAAAGATTATCAAACTTGGCTGAAAAACTTTAATCGCGTTNCTACAAATTCTGGTCAGAATGATGTCGATCATGCTGCTGCAGAAATTAAAGAAATGATTGAGCCTATTATTCCGNTGGAGGTTCTCAGCGCTGCCGAAAAAAAACTGCAGCGACAGCANTCTGCTGATGCGCGTAAAAACCTCGCACCCTTAACTAAAAAGTCTGCACAAGTTGAAAAGAAAATTGAAAAATTTCAGAGCCAGCTAAAAGAGATAGAGCAGCTCCTTGCTGACAGCGACTTATATTTGGATATTAATAAACAGGTTTTAAAAGAGCAGCTTTCCTTTCAGGCCGAAATTAAGAAATCGATCTCTGAGAATGAAGAGCAATGGTTCGATATTCAGCAGCGGATTGAGCAGTTTAATAGTTAAGGCGACGCCTTGATTCTGTGGGGCCTATCAAATAAAACTACGTAATTATACTGGATGAATGGAATTTATCTTGTTAAGGTGATCGGCCGTATAAAATTATTGATTGGAAAGTTCGATGTTTAATTTTAAAAAAGACCCTCACACAAGTCGTTCTGCACTTAATAAATCATCTCGTAGCTCAAGTGAAATCGCCAACAGAGCTTCGGTATCTATTGGAGGTAAAACTATGATTGGTTCAACGGTTGTTATTGACGGAAATATCACCAGCGCTGAAGATTTAATTATTGAAGGTAAAGTCTCAGGCACCATTGCTGCCACCGGCCATGAAGTAACAGTGGGCCAGGCAGGTCAGCTCAAGGCAAATATAAACGCAAAGATTGTGCGTATTGAAGGTAAGGTCGAAGGCGATATTTCTGGTGGTGAGAAAGTTATTATTTCAAAAACTGGCAATGTGCTCGGCAATATAGACGCGCCACGGGTCACCTTAGAAGATGGTGCCAAGTTTAAAGGTAGCATTGAGATGGACCCAGATGAACAACCTGCCATCAAGGCTGTGCCAAACAGAAAATCAGATTTATTTCCTGATGCTGCAAACTCTGAAAAATCCAACGCTTCTTAAGCGGCGAGTAGCCAATAGTGTTTAGGGCGCAGGCCGAAAAAATTACGGCTATACCAGCCAATTCTCAGGACTACGCCCTGTGCACAACGCTGCACAGTAATCTTGCTGCCGCGGCATTTGATTCGTTACAGGCTGACAAACGCCTAGTTGTTTTGGATGTGGGTATGGCTATGGCAGCCACCGTGGATTATTTCAGCCAGTTTAAGAGTAAGTTATTATTTGTTGATCTCTACTCGGAAGACTTTGTTGCCGAGATTGGAGAAGAGGTCAGTCACCAGCATTTGGTGTCTCAGTTTCGCCAGGCACTGGGCATCGAAGGTAACTGTATTGTCGATGTCTGTCTGTTCTGGGATTTTTTCAACTATCTTGATGGCACTTTAATTAAGGCGTTTATCGAAGCATTGCAGCCCTATGTCGCGGACCACACCCGTGGCTTTGGACTGGGGTCGCTCAATTCTCGCTGTCAGTTACCCAACTCCTGCTATGGGTTGATGACTGAGAATACGTTGACTCAGTGCCCACGCAGTGAAGAGCAGCGACCTGTCTACCCTCACTCTCAGCGCGACTTAAATAGCCATCTGGACTATTTTGAAATCAATAAGAGCCGCCTTATGTCGGATGGTCGTGTGGAGTACTTAATTACCCGCTGCGATGGTTCTGAGCTAGCGAAAAAACCGATTTTCTAAGACACAGTCCCAGGTTATTTGGTTACACTGCGCCCTTCTTTTAAATTCAAATTTTATTTCCATGGCTATTCCGCTCTCATTGGACAAGCTACATAACAATAATATGCGCCATAAAAATGGCTGCAGGGGAGATATATGAAACAGGCAATTATCGTTGGCGCCAGTTCTGGGCTGGGTTGGGAGTTGGCAATTCAGCTGGCAGATAAAGGTTATCAGCTGGGTGTTATGGGGCGTCGCGAAGCACTGCTCAATGAGTTGGTAGAGAAACTGCCGGGCAGCCATTTTGTTCAAGCTACAGATGTCACTAACGCTGAACAGTCCCAGACGGAACTGGAAGAATTGATCGCTCGCATGGGAGATGTGGAGCTTATTGTCTTAAGTTCCGGTGTAGGTCTATTTGAGAGCAAGCTTGAGTGGGCCGCTGAGCGGGAAATGATCGATGTTAACGTACGCGGTTTTGCGGCACTGACTATTGTTGCCATGGAGCACTTTACTCAGCGCGGCGCAGGGCATCTAGCGGGTATCTCGTCCATGGCTGCCCATATATTTGGTGCCAAGACAGTCACCTATCATGCCACTAAAGCCTTTGTGTCAAACTATCTCGCCGGCATGCGTCAGCGTGCAATTCGCAGCGGGTTACCCATTACCATTACCACCATTGAACCGGGCTTTGTGAAAACGCCGATGGTGCAGGGTAATCCTATGTGGATGGCACCAGTGGAAAAGGGTGTTGCCCAGATGGTCACTGGTTTATTGAAAAAGAAAAACCATATCTATATTACTAAACGCTGGCGTTATATTGCCTTTGTGGCCGATTTAATGCCCCACTGGCTGCTGCGCAAGTTTTTGTAGCAATTAGCGTTATTTTGGTGCCGAGCCAACTAATGAAAAGATCATGAGCGTTAATAGTCGAGCCCTGAAAATTGCCACCCTGCGTGGGGTGATGGATATGCTACCCCTGAGTCTGGCAGTGCTGCCCTGGGGGATATTATTTGGTTCCCTGGCAGTGCAGCGTGGCTTTAGCTGGCTCGAGGCGCAGCTTTTTTCAGGGATTATTTTTGGCGGTGCAGTGCAGATTGTCACGGTTGAATTAATCGCTGATAACAGCTCGCTGCTCACGGTGTTGTTTACCGCCTTTATTATCAGTTCCCGACACTTTCTCTACGGCTTGTCCCTGCGCGAACGGCTCCGTCGTCAGCCCCTGCGCTGGCGCCTAGGTCTTGGCTTTCTGCTGACCGATGAGCTGTTTGCTCTGTCTGGTCACCGCCGTGCCTATATGGGTAAATTACGTCTTTATTATGGGCTGGCTGCTGGCGGCAGTTTTTATCTGGCCTGGAATCTGTGGACCTTCGTTGGCATTGTAGCCGGTGCTTCGCTCCCTGATCTAACCGATTTAGGGTTGGATTTTGCTATTGCCGCTACCTTTATTGCTCTAGTGGTTCCCGGTATTAAATCCCTAGCGACTTTGGCGGCGGTGCTGACAGCAGCCACAGCATCGGTGTTTTTTACCCTGTGGCATTTTGAGTTGGGGCTTATCTGTGCGGCACTGCTGGCCATGGTTGTGGGTTATACAGTGAACAAAATCCGCGGTAACTTGGGAGGTGGCGCGTGACATTGCTAACCATCCTACTGCTGGCCTGTATCACCTTTGGCACTCGCTATCTGTTCCTTGAGGGCAGGCTGCCGATTCGCCTTGGGCCCAGTCTGCGTTTGCTACTGAGTTACAGCGGTCCGTCGGTATTGGCAGCTATATTGGCACCGATCCTGTTTGTGCGCAGTGAACAGCTCTATTTGAGTTCATCTAACCCCTATCTCTGGGGCGCGGCTGTGGCTGCAGCTGCCGCCTATAAAACCGGTAATATTTACTGGACGATTGGCTCTGGCATGCTAGTCTTTATTGCAGCTGGCCAGTTAATCTAGCGTTTTAGCTTATCAATTGACTTTGCATGGAACGCTGCGGTCACCAAAAGCTGTTTTTTTATCAGCAGAATTCCCCTTTCGCGAGGCACAATAAATCATACTTGGTCACTTAAATGGCTGAGAAATGATAGTGGCTAAGATATTCGTTAAACACATTAGCTAAAAAATAGAGAGCTCCGATTATGATTCCACGTACCCTATATGATTCCGACCACGATATGTTCCGCGACACAGTGCGGAAATTTCTTCAGGCAGAGGCAGTGCCGCACCACGATCAGTGGGAGAAAGATGGCATGGTCAGCGATGAGATCTGGTTGAAGGCTGGTGAACAGGGTTTTTTATGTCCCACTGTGCCTGAAGAGTACGGCGGTGTTGGTGTCGATTTTCGTTACAACTGTATTGTTAATGAAGAAATCGGTCATGCCGGATGCACCGGTTTAGGCTGGACACTGCATTCGGATATCGCGGTTCCCTATATAGTTCGCTATGGCAGCGAAGAGCAGAAGCAGCGCTACTTGCCACGCTGTGTTTCTGGTGAACTGATTACCGCTATCGCCATGACCGAGCCCAGTGCCGGTTCAGATCTCCAGGGTACCAAAACCACGGCTGTACTAGATGGCGATGAATGGGTTTTGAATGGCTCTAAGACCTTTATTACCAACGGCCAAAAGTCGGGACTAGTTATTGTTGTAGCCAAGACCGATGTTAATGCTGGCTCTAAAGGTATCAGTCTGTTTTTGGTCGAAGCGGGCACACCGGGTTTTACCAAAGGTAAAAATCTCGAGAAACTGGGCTTAAAAGCACAGGATACCTCTGAGCTATTTTTCCAAGATGTGCGAATACCCAAAGATAANNTNNTNGGNGAAGAGGGNCGNGGNTTTNTCTATCTGATGCAGGATCTNCCCCANGAGCGTCTCTCNGTANCNGTNAGTGCCAATGGNATGTGTCAGGCAGTTATGCAGNCCACCGTCGACTATGTNAAAGAGCGNAAAGCNTTTGGNACTAANGTAGCGTCGTTTCAGAATACTCAATTTAAGCTTGCTGAGTTATCCGCAGAAGTCAGCTGTGCCGAGGTGTATTTAGACCGCTGTACCGAGCTTTTGATTGAAGATAAGTTGGATACTGTGACGGCTTCAAAACTCAAACTGCTCACTACAGACTTGCAGTGCAAAGTCGCCGACGAATGTCTGCAACTGTTTGGCGGCTGGGGTTATATGTGGGAATACCCGGTTTGTCGTGCCTTTGCCGACGCGCGGGTGCAACGTATTTATGCGGGTAGCAATGAGATTATGAAACTGATTATTTCCCGTGATTTACTAAAGTGATCAGACCTCCGGTCTGATCATCCTGAGCGCAGCCGAAGGATCTCGTTCAGTTAGCAGTTTCTTTTGCGGCGCGCCTTAGTTTCAGGGTAGCAGCGTATGTCTGATCATCCTGAGCGCCTCTCCACTCCTGTCATCCCGACCGCAGTGGAGGGATCTCCAACAGTCAGCAACAAACTATCAGTATTGTAGAGTCTCTCGCGCGACAGATATCAAACCCCAAGAAGATCCTTCGGCTACGCTCAGGATGACAAAATAGGTGTTGTCATCCCGACCGCAGCGGAGGGATCTCCAACAGTCGGCAACAAACTATCAGTATTGTAGAGTCTCTCTCGAGACAGGTATCAAACCCCAAAAAGATCCTTCGGCTACGCTCAGGATGACAAAATAGGTGTTGTCATCCCGACCGCAGCGGAGGGATCTCCAACAGTCGGCAACAAACTATCAGTATCGTAGAGTCTCTCTCGAGTCAGGAATCAAACCCCAAAAAGATCCTTCGGCTACGCTCAGGATGACAAAATAGGTACTGTCATTCCGACCGCATGTTCTACAACCTTAGTCTTTGTAGGACGGATCAATCTTGTCAATCAGCCGGGTCATGGCTTTAAACTCAAGCTCACCAGCTGGCTGTCCCATGCTCTGCATGGCCATCAGCTGCTCAGTCTGGGCCAGCACCTTATCCGACACCGGAATCAGCGGTTTTCCCGTAGCGTCACAGGCCACCTGAACTTCGCAGGAACGCTGCAGCGCCCACATATTCATAAAGGCTTCAGGAATAGTGCGCCCGCAGGTCAATAAACCATGATTGCGTAAAATCAGCATATTCTTATCACCCATATTGGCCAGCAAACGTGGCTTCTCATCGTCCATCACGGTGATGCCCTCAAAGTCATGATAGGCAACGCGATTTTGTAATAACGCAGAGTAGAAGTTATCCGTGCGCAAGCCTTCCTCAGAACAGGCCACTGCCATACCAGCGTCACTGTGAATATGCGTAATACAATTCACGTCTTTGCGGGCACCGTGAATGGCGGTGTGAATAATAATGCCGGCGGGATTAACCGCGTAGTCAGTGGGTTCGACTATATTGCCTTCAATATCCACCTTAACCAGGTTGGAGGCAGTGACTTCGCTGTAGTGAAGACCGTAGGGGTTAATTAAGAAGTGCTCTTGATCACCGGGCACTTGATCGCTGGGCACTTTCATAGTGATATGGTTAAAAATCAGTTCCGACCAGCCGAGATAATCAAAAATTCGATAGCATGCTGCCAGTTGAATGCGCAGTTCTTGTTCTGTTTGTCCCGCCATTAGTTCACTCTCTTTACAAACTTGGTTAAAATTACGATCTGCGTGCCGTTGACACGACCTTCTATATGTTCAGGGTTGCTCTGCACCAGTGAAATATTGCGCACTGCTGTTCCGCGCTTGCCGGTAAAGCTGGTTCCCTTTACATCCAGATCTTTTATAAGTGTTACCGTGTCGCCAGCGCTAAGCACTGCGCCGTTACTGTCTTTGTGAATAACGCCATCGTTGTCTGACTCATCTTCCACTCCTGCCTTGGCCCAGGCCAGCGTCTCATCATCCAGATACATCATGTCCAATAATTCTTGCGGCCAGCCCTCGGCACTGAGGCGAGTGAGCATACGCCAGGCCATAACCTGAACCGCTGGTACCTGAGACCACATACTGTCGTTGAGACAGCGCCAGTGATTGACGTCTACCTTGTCCGGATTATTGATCTGATCTAGGCAGATGTCACAGGCTAACAATGACTGCTCGGTGCTGCCGTCGCTATTGGGTGGCAACTCATAGGCCAGGAGATTTTCGCTGTTAGTACAGAGTTCGCAGGCTGAGCCACTGCGGGTATGAAGATCGGTCATAGGGGCAGGCTACTTGTGTGAGGTTGATTGGCCACAGTATAGGCGGCTTTACGCCAGCGCAGCAATTAAGCTCTTGGCCGCTGCCCAACCGGATAGCACTGCACCTTCAAAGCGCGGCCCGGCAAAGGCATCCCCGGCCAGCGCCAGTGGCGGCATATCGGTGGATTCGCTGAGTAGCATACAGGCTTCAGGGTCGACTACTGAGGGTTTGCTATAGCGCCAGCCGTGAACCTGATATTCGGTGACCTTGGCATTCCCCAAATAGGGCGCCGCTGCATCAATCAACGTTTGGCCCGTTTGCATTTTGTCGTCTTCATAATGCTTGGCACTAAAATCGCCGCTGCCATGAATGGTTACTGCGGGAATCTTCGAGACACCTTTTTGCAGGTTGTCGCTGATCCAGCCAATTGGGCCCTCGTCAAACGCGGTGGCACCGGGAACCGCAATCGCCGTTGGGCCATCCAATACGGCCATCACGGCAATACAGGCTTCATAGTCAATGCGATCCAGGCGCGCCTGCTTGTCCGCTGGCACTGCGATATTGCCCGAGGCGAGTAGGTCGATGGTCTGTGGCACCGGCGAGGTAATTAACAGCGCTTTGGCACTAATGGTATCGCCATTATCCAAGGCCGCTGACCAGAGCTGATTATCTTGGGCACTTTCTTGAGTGATGCTCTCGACTCTGGTGGTGCGCAGCACATTTATATCGGTAGCCAAATATTTCGCCACTGCAGTCATAGTGGGCACGCCGCGATATCGCGGATGACCATTGGCATGTCCTGGATAGCTGCTGTACCACTCTTCCGCAACACCGGCTTCAATCCACTCGGCAACGCTGGCTTTAAAGCGTGAATCGCGGGCGGTCATAAACTGCGCGCCGTGATCAAAAGTGGCATCGCCTATACGACGTCCCGCCAGACGACCGCCGAGGCCACGGCCCTTATCGACAACCAATACTGTGAGGCCCGCTCGGTGCAAATCATTTGCCGCGCTGAGTCCGGCAAGGCCGGCGCCAATAATAAGAACATCCCAAGTGACGGGACTGTTGCTGTCGGTGGAGGAGGGCATATTTAAGAGTCTTATTGGTTAGGTTTTGTTAGTTAGAGTGCTCGGATTTGTTTCGTGCCGCTTTGCATTTCACCGAGCAAAAGCGCACTTCATCCCAACAGCGCTGCCACTTTTTACGCCATACAAAAGGACGCTCGCAGACCGGGCAGATCTTGCTGGGGAGGTCAGACTTTTTACGCATACTGGGCATGGGCAGATTATCGCAGGTTTTGCTGTTGGTTGACCGGTCTGTGGATTTAAGCAGCCTTTAATTTACTACCCTGGAGTGTGATTCGATGCATTAGACGCATCTGCCCCTGATAGTCGTTGTCGGCCTGATGCCAGGTGCAGCGGTTATCCCAAAAGGTAACCGAGCCCGGCAGCCAATTAAAGCTGCAGGTGAACTCTGGTTGCGCCACATGGGCATAGAGCTCGTCGAGTAGTTCGCGACTCTCATCAAACTCCCAGCCTTCAAATTGAATCGTATGGCCTGGATTTACATAGAGTACCTTGCGGCCGCTCTGAGGATGAATAATGACTGCTGGATGAGTGGCGTCGCCGACGCGATCCATGCCGCCAAGCTGATCCTTTAGGTCAGTAAATCGATAGAGGCCATTCTCGCCATAGAGGTGTGTGTTGGAGTGAACCGCACGCAGACCTTCGAGACGTTTTTTAAGCTTTTCTGTGAGAGCATCATAGGCCGCTGCCAGATTGGCGAACTGCGTATTGCCGCCAGTTTCTGGCAGTGTTCGTGCGACCAAGATGGAGCCTAGTGCTGGAATATCATCGTAGGAATGATCTGTGTGCCAGCCGCCGCCTATATTGGTCTGCTGGGTTTTCTC
>JGI20154J14316_10002832_pt1 | contig 14299 bp, 16 predicted proteins | sample COG_04_FD_14316 | JGI IMG/M metagenome (IMG submission 14316) | reverse complement strand
GTACACTTCTCAGCAGAAGAATTGGCATTCTCTAAACTAGTATACACACCAAATGCACATACAGTTGTGATTGCTTTAGGAAGTGAGACTTTAAATGCAGTTCTACAGGATATTCAATTTCACCCTGTAACAGACCGCATTTTACACATCGATTTTTATCAACTATTTGACGATAAAGAAATCGCTATGGACATTCCAGTACATATCTTAGGAAAATCTTTAGGGGTTGCCAACGGTGGATCTTTACGAAGAAACAAACGTAAACTAAGAGTAAAAGCATTACCTGCTAACTTGCCAGATTTTATTGAGGCCGACATAACGCCACTTAAAATTGGTGGAAAGCTTACGGTTGCTGAATTAGCAAACGATGCTTATAAATTTTTACACCCAGACAACACTGTTGTGTGTCAAGTGAAACGTTCTAGAGTTTCTATCGATGAAGAAGAAGAAGTTGAAGGAGAAGAAGGTGCGGAAGCAGCTGCTCCAGCGGAAGGTGCTGCACCAGCAGACGCTTAAACCGTTTTCTTTTAAATCATTATTTACAAAAGCATTCTGTTATTCAGAATGCTTTTTTTATTTTTACACACTATGAACGTATTTAAATGGTTCTTTAAAAATAAACCCAATACAAACACTGCTGCTGAGATGTCAAAAAAATACTTGATTGTTGGATTGGGAAATAGTGGTGCGGACTATGTGCGCACCCGTCACAACATTGGTTTTAAAGTGGTAGAGAAATTTGCGCAGCTCAACGACGCTGTTTTTGAAACCAAAAAACTAGGCGACTTGGCAAGCTTTAAATTTAAAGGCCGCACTTTTCTTCTTTTAAAACCAAATACCTATATGAACCTAAGCGGCAAAGCCGTGAAGTATTGGTTAGAAAAAGAAGCCATTCCTCCCGAAAACCTATTAGTCATCACAGACGATTTAAACTTACCCTTTGGAAGCCTTCGTCTTAAAATGAAAGGCAGTGCTGGCGGACACAATGGGTTGAAAGATCTACAAGACAAGCTAAACACTTCCCAGTACAACAGGCTCCGTTTTGGAATCAGTGACGAGTTTGCAAAAGGCAGACAAGTCGACTATGTGCTAGGTGAATGGACCGCGGAAGAATCCGAAAAACTCCAAGAACGTTTGGAGCAGTGCAGCGCATGTATCAAAAGTTTTGTGATGGCTGGCGTACAAAATGCGATGAATACCTACAACGGTACTTAACAAATTCAACAGCGCACATAGCCTGTTGAGTTGCAGTTCCATTTCCAATACTAGAAACCTCCACTCCTTTATAAACATAAAAAAGCGGCTTTGATAATGCATCAAAGCCGCTTTAATTTTTAAATAAATTTTAGTTTAAGTGTCTACTATTGAACTAAAACACGCTTAGTAATCAGTTCACTGCCACTGGAAACAGTCATGAGATAGATGCCAGAGTGCACGTTCTCTAAGTTGATGGTCTGATTGAAATTAATGCGATTTTCAAACTCCTTTGTATAAATTCTACGACCTCTAATGTCATAAACATGGACTTCAAAATTAGTAGTAGCGTTGGTTAGGAATTTCAGTGTGAAGCTTCCAGTCGTTGGGTTTGGAAAGACCGCTAAATCGATAAGTTCAGTACCATAGTTAGCTATGGATTCTAGGACATTAACAGAATAATCTTCTACCTCGCCATCAAAACCAGTTTGACAGGCAGAAAATGGCGGGCCAACATCGGCAAGCCTCGTAGATACTCGCATTGTGGTGGTCCCTAAAACGGCATCACTTGGAATGATAATGGCACGTGATGAATTGGTTGTAGGTTCATCATAAACAGCGGTAGCACTCCCTAGGTCATAGACTTCTCCAGGATCCGAAAAATTACAGTTTTGGTTCCAATCGATCCATACTTTCGTAGCCACTTCATAATCTCCGTCTGTATTTACGCGTACACTAAGATCATAACTACTTTCTCTATTGATATCGGTGAAGGTAGAGGTGAAATCACTGTAAGCCGCTGTTTTTGCGGTACGGTCTATTTGGTTGATATTATTAAAAACAACTGCCGTAGTTGCTGTTTCATAGTCTAAATTTCCTGCTGCTCTACAAACCGTATCTACAATTGATAGCGTTAAATTTGCCGATGCCGATACGCCCGCGCCCGTAGCGATGACGGTGATGGTATAGTCTGCTAAGTCTAATTGGTCAATGTTTGTCAGTGCTAAGCTAAAATCTCCGGGAGTGTTAATCTCGTCTTGACTTAAAGTAGCCGTTACGCCTTGAGGTACATTACTGACTTCCAACGCAACCGTTGAATCAAAACCATTGGTGCTAAAGTAACTTAAGTCAAACGCAGCATCATTTCCGCANGTTCTATAAGAGTTATTCATTGCCGAAAGATTAAAACTTGCTGTGACGCCACAGGGTGTGGTATTTTGTTTAAATTGATTTTGTAGCGTACTGATATAAGCATCTACAACATCCGTTTGCCCCTCTGTTAACATATACATACAGGCATCATTGACGTAATCCATATAATTCATGGTGAGTGCTTTTTCATTGGGTTCACATCCATTTACACTGCCAGGAGCTGGACAGCCGCCGCTCCAGCTAGAAACATTGGGGGTGTCCGCAATGCCATCATCTAAATTACAGCCGCCTCCGCCTCCCCAAGGGTGGTCTAAATTATAGAAATGCCCAAGTTCATGAGTAACCGTACGTCCTAAATCATAGGGAGCACCCGGCACTATACCAGAAGTGGAGCAGCCAGGGCCAGAACCAAAAGCGCTTAAATTCATAACCACAGATTGTCCTGCTGAAATACTGCCTCCCAAAGGAGAGAACCCTAAGAGCCCAGGGCCAATATCTTTCACTAAAAAATTCATATAACCACTCCAGTTAGGATCTTGATCCCCACCGTTTCCAAAGTTATAGCCTATGGTGACTGCAGGGCCGTTTTCTGTCAGCCCTCCTCCGATCCCCACAGGATGGTTTTGGGTCGCTATACAAAATTCAACGGCAGCCATTCCAGGATTGACGCCTGGGTAGAAACTGCTAGCTGTACTCCATAAGTTAGCATCAGCGTTCGTTGCTGTATAGTCGGCATTTAAAATATCAATTTGGTTTTGAGCGAGGGCTTCCAAACATGCCCGATCCGATTCTTGTGCTTCTGGAAAATGAACGGCTACAGGGATGATGATTGGGGTGCGTCTATTAAAATTTCGATTGTTAACATTTAATCTTTGAGTGAAGGCCTCTCTAAATTTAGCTTGATTTTTTTCATACTCCCTAGCAAAAACAGGATCTTTTAGCTGTTGATTCATGTACTCCACCATGCCACAACCACGTGTTTGAGAATAAGAACTCATGCCTATTAATAAAATAAATAAAAATCGACAACGCGTTAGAAGAAATTTGAATTTCATAGGATTGGGATAAACCTTAGGATTTGAGACTATAATTAGTATAAAAGTACTTTAAATAATTCACACAAAAAAAATAAAAATGAATCCTCTTAAAATGACGCCCTTTTTTTATCTTCGTACTTTAAAATCAGCAATTCTAAAATTAGCTTTTGAAAATTAAATCTGCCGCCGATTACGATCAAATAAAAGACTCTGTTGTCACTATAGGGACTTTTGATGGTGTGCATTTGGGGCATCAAAAAATCATTAAACGCCTCGTAGATATAGCGCATTCCGAACACCTTCAAGCGTTAGTATTGACCTTTTTTCCACATCCTCGAATGGTGGTTCAAAAAGATTCTTCCATAAAGTTGATAAATACCATTGACGAAAAAGCGGATTTAATTCAGGATTTAGGCGTCGATCATCTAGTGATAAAAGCCTTTACAAAAGAATTTTCAAGATTAACTTCCCTTGAATATGTACGCGATGTATTGGTCAATACTCTGCATGTCAAACATATTATTGTGGGCTATGACCACCATTTTGGACGCAACCGCACCGCCAATATTAAAGACCTCAAGGAATTTGGCGCTTTTTATGGTTTTAAGGTTACTGAAATTAGTGCCCAAGAAGTCGGCGATGTAGCCGTGAGTTCTACCAAGATTAGAACAGCCTTAGAAGAGGGGGCTATCAAAGAAGCGAATCAATTTTTGGGCTATCCATTTATGCTTAAAGGAACGGTCGTTAAAGGAAAAGGCTTGGGAAAAACCATTCAGTTTCCAACAGCGAATTTAAAAATAGAAGAAACCTATAAACTCATTCCTAAAAAAGGAGTGTATCTCGTACAATCGACTATTGACAGAAAATTGGTGTACGGAATGCTGAATATTGGGACGAACCCAACGGTCAGTGCTACCAATGAACTTTCTGTTGAGGTATTCTTTTTAGATTTTAATGAAAACCTATACAACACGGTTCTAAGCATTCAGCTGCTAGATAGAATTCGCGATGAAATTAAATTTACGGATCTCGAGGCTTTAAAAGTACAATTAGAACACGATCAACAGGGAGCTTTAGCCAAAATAGCGCAGCTCACAAAAAACTAAGTCGATTTAGGTGTAAAACCAATTCTTGTTTTATTCTAAATGATTAAATTTGTGTCTTAAAATAAGAACCATGTTACAAGTATCCTATATAAGAGAGCACCAAGCCGAAGTCATAGAACGTTTAAGTAAACGAACCAGTGAGGCCAAATCGCTCATCGATGCTGTCCTCAAACTCGATGAATCTCGCAGAGGTATTCAGACACAAGCGGATGCGGTTTCTGCAGAATTGAATGTGCTTTCTAAACAAATTGGTGAATTATTTAAATCGGGTCAAGCTCAAAAAGCAAATGCGTTTAAGCAAAAAACAGCAGAACTAAAAGACGCCAAAGTCGTATTGTCAGAAGACTTAAACACGACAGCCGAGGCCCTTCAAGCGTTATTGTATAAAATCCCGAACCTTCCAAATGCGATTGTTCCCGTTGGAACTTCCGAAGAGGATAACCAAGAAATTTTTCGTGCAGGGACAATTCCAACCCTTTCTGAAAATGCGGTTCCGCATTGGGAATTGGCGAAAAAATATGATATTATTGATTTTGAATTAGGGAATAAAATTACTGGTGCGGGATTTCCAGTATACAAAGGAAAAGGCGCCCGTTTACAACGTGCGTTAATTAATTATTTCTTAGATAAAAATACCGCAGCAGGTTATGATGAAATTCAAGTGCCGCATTTGGTCAATGAAGCGTCTGGTTTTGGAACTGGACAATTGCCAGATAAAGAAGGGCAGATGTATCATGTTACTGCGGATGATTTATATTTAATTCCAACCGCTGAAGTGCCCGCTACCAATATATTTAGAGACGTTTTATTACAAGAAGCTGATCTCCCAAAACGACTCACCGCTTACACGCCTTGTTTTCGACGTGAAGCTGGCAGTTATGGTGCCCACGTGCGAGGCTTAAACCGATTGCATCAATTTGATAAAGTAGAAATTCTTCGCGTGGAGCATCCTTCAAAATCCTACGAAGCCCTAGACGGCATGGTGGAACATGTGAAAACGATTTTAGAAGACCTAAAATTACCGTATCGAATTCTAAAACTCTGCACAGGAGATTTAGGGTTTACAGCGGCACTGACTTATGATTTTGAAGTATTTTCAACGGCTCAAGACCGATGGTTAGAAATTTCTTCAATCTCTAATTTTGAAACTTTTCAGGCAAATCGTTTAAAATTACGTTTCAAAAATAGCGACGGTAAATCCGAATTAGCGCATACACTGAATGGAAGTTCATTAGCCTTGCCACGTGTATTAGCGGGAATTTTAGAAAATTATCAAACCGATGAAGGGATTCAAATCCCTGACGTTTTAATACCCTATACAGGCTTTTCGATGATTGATTAGTGTCACTTCTTATAGTTGGTTAGGAATTCTATTATAGTTACAAAAACTCTTTGATGAAAACGATAGTAACTCTTATTTTAAGCATTTTTTGCCTTGTTGCATCTGCTCAAGTAGATCCAGCTTTGGCCAAAGATTATTTTGAAAAAGGAGCATTTGAAAAAGCCGCGTCGCTTTATAAAAAACTACTCAGCAACCAACGTACCAACTCTTATTATAGTCTAAATCTAATTGAATGTCACCAACAACTCAGTCAGTTTAGAGATGCTCAAAAAGAGATAGAAGTCCAATTAAAACAGTCTAATAACCCTCAGTATTTTGTGGAGCTTGGGTATAACTACCAGCTTCAAAATAAATTAACACAGGCGAAGTCAAATTATAATAAAGCAATCCAGAGTATTGAAATACAACCCAATTATGTCTATGCAGTTGCACAACGCTTTGAAACACATACCCTCATCGATAATGCTATTCAAGCGTATGAACTTGGTTTAGAATTTGCGCCTAATCCAGCGTTTTATTACCAGCTCGCTGTGTTACACGGCGTTCAACAAAATATCGAAAAAATGATGGCATACTATCTGGACTATGTCGAAACAAGCCCTGCTTATATAAATCAAGTCCAGCGACTGTTAACAGAATATATTTCAGAAGATGGGAGCCAGCCTTATAATCAGTTGTTTAAAAACGTCTTATTAAAAAAGCTACAATCTAAGCCAAATACGCTTTGGAACCAATGGCTGAGTTGGCTCTATGTGCAACAAAAAGAGTTTAAGAAAGCATTTATACAAGAAAAAGCAATTTTTAGACGGGCGCCAGAATCTTTACAAGGATTAATTAACCTTGCACTGTTGTCAAAAGAAGCAAATTCATATGACACTGCGCTGGATATTTTTGAATTTATAATTCAAAATGCTACAGACACACGTTTGCTTATTCAAGCTAATACGCAGCGCCTGGAGCTACAATTAGAAGCTGCTGAGCCCACCGATTACAAAATAATCGAAGAAGCTTATATCGACTTGTTAGACTCCTATAAATTTGGAGTAGAAACCATAATACTACAAGTCTCTTATGCAGAATTTTTAGCCTTTTACAACTACAATTCTGAGGCTGCGATTACATTTTTAAAAACGGCTTTAAAAGCAAATTTGACGGACTTAGCGGCTTCAACATTAAAAATGAAACTTGCTGATATATTAGTCACCCAAAACAAATTTAACCAAGCACTGATATATTACACACAAATTCAGATGCGTGTTAAGAACAGTACGCTATCTCAGGAAGCACGTTTCAAAGCCGCAAAAACAAGCTATTATAAAGGGGATTTTGACTGGGCTGAAACCCAACTAAAAGTGCTTAAATCGTCCACTTCTCAACTCACAGCCAATGATGCTTTGGACTTAAAACTGTTAATTTCTGATCACAAAACGAGCGATTCTCTTCACGTCGCTTTAAAATTATATGCTAAAGCAGAGTTATTGAGCCTTCAAAAAAAGCCATTGGAAGCTCTAGACGTTCTAGAAACCATTCTTGAAAACCATAAAACAGATCCTATTATTGATCAAACGTTACTTGTGCAAGCTCGACTGTACGAGTCACAAAATAATTACTCAAAAGCAGAATCTAATTATTTACGAATCATAACAGATTTTAAAGACGATATTCTGGTTGATGACGCTTGCTTTCACCTCGCTGAATTATATCGAAATAAATTAAATCAAACTGAGAAAGCAACGCTTCATTATGAAACGATTATCTTTAACCACGAAGATAGTATTCATTTTGTGGAGGCTCGGAAACAGTACCGTATTTTAAGAGGGGATGTAATCAATTAATGACAATAAATTAACCAATGATAATTTACAACATAACTGCCAATATTGAGGACAGCATTCATGATGACTGGTTGGAATGGATCCAACAACACATCCCCAAGGTGCTTGCCACTGGCTTGTTTATAAAAGCCACATTTACTAAAGTTTTGGTAGAAGAGTCCATGGGAGGTTTAACGTATTCAATTCAATACTTAGCGCCTTCAAAGGAAGCGTTGGAAGTCTATTATCAAGAGCATGCTGCTAATTTTCAAGCTGAAGAAACAAAGAAATTTGCAGATAAGATGCTCGCTTTTAGAACAGAATTAGAATGGATTGATGAATATACTGTAATCACACACTAAATGATTGTAAAACCAAAAAAATACCTAGGACAACATTTTCTGAACGATGAAATGATCGCAAAGCAAATTGCCGATGCTTTAACGCTCGAGGGCTACTCCGATGTTTTGGAAATAGGGCCAGGGATGGGTGTTTTGACTAAGTACATTGTTGAGAAACCAATCACTACTTATGTAATTGAAATTGACCCTGAATCTGTAGAATATCTACAAGCAAATTTTTTAAATTTAGCCCCTCGAATTATACAAGAAAATGTCTTGAAATATGATTTTAGTAGTGTCTTCGAGGATCGTCCTTTTGCAATTATTGGGAATTTTCCCTATAACATCTCAACGCAAATTGTGTTTAAAACACTAGAGAATAGAGCTCAAATTCCAGAATTTTCTGGGATGTTTCAAAAAGAAGTTGCCCAACGAATTTGCGAGAAAGAAGGCAGTAAAGTTTACGGAATATTATCTGTGCTCGTGCAAGCTTTTTATGAAGCAGAATATTTATTTACGGTGCCGCCATCAGTGTTTATTCCACCGCCAAAAGTAGAGTCAGGCGTGCTAAGACTGACACGGAAAGCAGACTATTCGTTGCCTTGTGATGAGAAATTGTTTTTCAAAGTGGTTAAGTCTGCATTTCAACAACGCCGTAAAACTCTAAGAAATAGCTTAAAAACGTATAATTTATCGGATATTTTAAAAGCAAATACTATCTTTGACAAGCGTCCTGAACAACTGAGTGTTGCGGCGTTTATCGAACTGACATTAGCAATAGAAACTGATCAATAACCAATTTAATTTTGGAAGAAACTAAGGAACATACTCCCTTTGAGATTACCGAAACTTTAATCGATGCCCTTAAAGGATTCATTGATTCAGGGAATGATAACGCTATTTTGGAACAATTCCAAGAGGTGCATTATGCGGATATTGCTGAAATTCTGGACGATCTAAATTTAGATGAAGCCACCTATATCATCAAACTGTTAGACAGTGAAACAACTGCTGATGTGCTCGCGGAACTAGAAGATGATGTGCGTGAAAAAGTACTACAAAATCTTTCGATTAAAGAAATTGTTGACGAAATTCAAGAGCTCGATTCGGATGATGCTGCAGATTTATTAGCGGATTTATCTCCGGAACGTAAACGTAAAGTGATTGCTAAAATCGAAGATAAAGAGCTTGTTGCGCATCTTCAAGAACTTCTCACCTATGATGAAGACACAGCGGGAGGTTTGATGGCGAAAGAGCTTGTTAAGGTCTATGAAACTTGGACGGTAGCAGGCTGTTTACGAAAAATTAGAGCCCAAGCCAAAGATGTCAAGCGGGTGCACTCAATTTATGTAGTGACCAGAGATGAAAAATTGATGGGACGTCTGTCTCTTAAAGATTTGTTGATCGCCAATAATGAAGATAAAATTAAAGACATTTATATTCCAAAAGTGGACTCCGTTCACGTGGATGAAAATGCCGAAGAAGTCGCTAAATTGATGGCGAAATATGATTTAGAAGCCATCCCCGTCATTAACGATGATAAAGTTCTTTTAGGACGTATTACCATCGATGATATTGTAGATGTTATTATTGAAGAAGCCGAAAAAGATTACCAACTGGCGGCTGGTATTACGCAAGATGTTGATGCAGAAGATAGTATTCTCGATTTGACGCGTGCGCGCTTGCCGTGGTTGTTTTTAGGACTTCTCGGTGGTGTTGGCGCTGCAGTTATTATGGGTGGTTTTGAAACCATTATCGAAGACTTTCCTTTAATCTTATTATTTACGCCACTAATTGCTGCGATGGCAGGCAATGTAGGCGTTCAATCCTCTGCAATTATTGTGCAAGGGTTAGCAAATGATGAGGTGCGCGGAAGTGTCAACCACCGTTTGATAAAAGAAATGTTTTTAGCTGCTTTAAATGGCGTCATTCTAGCCTTGTTTTTGTTTGTCTTTGTATGGATTTGGAAACAAGATGTTCGAACCGCATTAGCGATCTCCTTATCCCTAGTAATCGTGATTATCGTGGCCGGAATCATTGGGACGTTTATTCCGTTGTTTCTTCACAAAAAAGGAATTGATCCAGCGATTGCCACAGGGCCTTTTATAACCACGAGCAATGATATTTTTGGTATTTTAATTTACTTCACAATTGCGAAACTCATCCTAAATATTTAAGATGAAAATTTTACATCTTGACAGCAACCACCTCTTACTAACACAGCAATTAGCAGCCTTAGGACATACGAATCATGAAGATTTTACAAGCTCTAAAGACGCCGTCGAAACTAAAATTCATTTATATGATGGTCTCATTATAAGAAGTCGGTTTCGGATTGATGCAGAATTTTTAGACAAAGCGACGAACCTTAAATTTATAGGTCGTGTTGGGGCTGGATTAGAAAATATTGACACCGACTATGCAAGCGCAAATGGCATCCATCTTATCGCAGCTCCCGAAGGCAATCAAAATGCTGTAGGAGAGCATGCACTAGGTATGTTGTTAGCATTGTTTAATAAACTTCATTCCGCCGATCAAGAGATTCGTGGTGGCGCTTGGCAACGCGAAGCCAATCGCGGCATTGAACTCAGTGGGAAAACCGTTGGTATTATTGGTTACGGCCATATGGGAAAAGCATTTGCTAAAAAATTGCGAGGGTTTGACGTTGAGGTGCTTTGTTTTGATATCAAACCAAACCTTGGAGATGACAATGCACAACAAGTTTCACTAGATACACTTCAAGAAAAAGCACAGATTATCAGCCTTCATGTACCGCATACCGAACAAACGTTTCAAATGGTAAACACGGATTTCATCCATAAATTTAAACAGCCGTTTTGGCTCCTCAATACAGCGCGCGGTAGTTGTGTTGTAACTCGGAAGATTTAGTGGCGGCACTTGAATCTAAGACAATTTTAGGCGCAGGATTGGATGTTTTAGAATATGAGAAATCCTCCTTCGAAACCTTGTTTTCAAATGAGACACCGCCCGCTTTGGAGTATTTGCTCGCTGCGGACAATGTGATCTTATCGCCACACGTTGCTGGATGGACGGTAGAGAGTCATCAAAAACTTGCACAAACCATCGTAGATAAAATTGTCAACTATTTTCATTAAATTTAGAGCCCCAAACGTTCTAAACTATGACTTCTACTGCAACCACTCCTACAGGATACATTGATCACTTACCCGAAGATCGAAAAGCGCCTATTCAAAAATTAAGACAAACCATTTTGGAGCATTTAGATCCAAAATTTCAAGAATGCATCAGCTATGGAATGCTGGGCTATGTGGTGCCATTTTCGATTTACTCCGATGGCTACCACTGCAATCCAAAGCTCCCATTGCCCTTTATGAACCTAGCATCACAGAAAAATTTCATTGCGGTGTACCACATGGGAATGTATGCGAAAAAAGAAATTTTGGATTGGTTTGTGGGAGAATATCCGAAGCATTGCACGACAAAATTAGACATGGGAAAAAGCTGTGTACGCTTCAAAAAAATGAACGACATCCCGTATGCACTTATTGGGCAACTGGCGGCTAAACTATCGGTTGACGCATGGGTCACTCTTTATGAATCACAAATCAAAAAATAAATAGATATGAAAAAACGTGTCACAGGCCTCGGCGGAATATTTTTTAAAACCAAAGATTCAAAAGCGACAAAAGCATGGTATGGCAAACACCTCGGGTTGCCTGTAGATGACTATGGGTGTACCTTCTGGTGGAAGGATGAAGAGGGCAACAAGGCGTCTACACAGTGGTCACCTTTCAAGGACGATACCACCTATTTTGAACCCAGCAAGCAGCCTTTTATGGTTAATTTTAGGGTTGAAAACCTTAACAATTTGATAACCACACTTACCTCAGAAGGTGTTACTATTGTAGGCGATATACAAACGTTCGAATACGGTAAATTTGCTTGGATATTAGACCCCGAAGGGAATAAAATTGAGCTCTGGGAACCGATTGACAGTGCGTTTGAAAAATAATAAATATAAACACATGAAACGAGCATGTTAAAAGCATTATCACCCAAAGGAATGATTAATAGCGAACAGCATGTGTCCTTAAAAAAACAATAAATATAAACACATGAAAAATATATTAGTCCTTTGTACAGGAAACTCGTGTCGTAGCCAAATGGCACACGGCTACTTAAATCAATTTGCAGCAAACCAAGCGACTATTTACAGTGCTGGCATTGAAACGCATGGGATTAATCCAGGTGCTGCCGCCATTATGAAAGAAGATGGGATTGATATTTCGCAACATACCTCTAACCATGTGGATGAATACGCCAACGTAGATTTCGATTATATCATCACTGTTTGTGACCATGCCAAAGAAAACTGTCCATTTATCGCCAGCCCGAATGCCGAGCGTTTGCATCATGATTTTTTTGACCCGTCTAAACTGGTCGGAACTGATCAAGAAAAACACGCAGCGTTCTTAAAAGCCCGTACGGAAATTAAAGATTATATGAACGCCTTTGTGGCAGAACGGTTCTAGAATAAGCGTTCCCATTTTTGGTTTATTTAGAATAACATCTTGGAAGTAAGAAGGTGTTTAAAGTAATTAGTTATGTTAATTTGAATTCGGATTCATTCATTTCAACACTAAATCGGATGTTTGTTTTTAAAGCTTTAAACACTTTTAAAATTGTTTCGATAGTTACATTTTTAGTATTGCGTTCTAATTTTGAAATCTGTGACTTTTGCACTCCGATTAATTTTCCGAGTTGCTCTTGAGTTAAATTTCTTTCCTTTCGAACCGATTTTATCATGCCTCCAAGTACTTCCATTCGTAGCTCAAATTCATACGTATCTCGCTCTGGTGTTCCAATACTCCCAATGTCCTTGTCCTTCATTTGGTCAAGTGTCATCATTTTTATTTTCTTGTTTTGTGTTGCCATAATTTTTATTTTATTGGTTAAAATAGTCTGATTTAATTTTTAATGCTTTCTCAATTTCTGATTTGGGGACTTTACTCACTTTTTTAACCATTCCGTGTGTCGATATCACAAGTGTTTCGATTTTACTAGTTTTATCCCAAAATGCAAAGAGTCTATATTGAATCCCTTTGTAAAGTGTTCTAAGTTCCTAGATATCATTGGTTAGTTTCTTAAATAGTTTTGGGTCATTTTCGAATTTTGCTTTATCTAAATTATAGTAGATTTTCTTTTTAGCTTTAGCATCCAATGTTGACATGAAGTCAATAGCTTGTTCTAGAAAGATGACTTCAAATTTTGATTTCATTCCGATCGTTGCTATTTTATTTTAACAAAGATAATAAAAAAGTTGAGTTATATGGACACTTTTACTGTTTTCTGAGTGCTTGTTTATTTATGTAAATAAAATGGAATTAAAGTGAAAATAAAACGTAATTAATGTGTAAATAAAATAATGCTTGTGAATGCGTAATTTCTAAATGCCTAATCCATTTTTAAAACAGTCCCAGTAGGAAACGAATGCCCGCCCTAAAGTAAACCCAATGACTAAAAGTATAATACCAGCTAGAATGATAAGAGTTTTTTTATTTTTATTTTTCATTGTCAATTTGGAGTAGCGTATTTTTCATTTGACTTAATAGGTTGTTTAATTCTAATGAGTATTCTTCAGTATAATGATTTTGGTATTCTAATAATACAATGGATTTTTTTAATTTTTGTTGCTTCATTAAATCTGCTTCCTGTACTAAAGAATCATAATACATTAGCTGTGAAAGCATTTGGACTTTTTTGAAATGATCACCTTCTTTATTTTTAAAAAATAGTATGATTGTTTCTAAATCTCTGTCTTGAAAATAATTTGAATCTGCATCTAAAAAGGCGTATGCTTTATTGATTTGAGTTTTCGCATTTTCGATATCGTTTAGGTCAATGCAATTTATGATGCGACTTAAAGCGTTCATAAAAACGGTAATTAGACGCATTAAATAATCTCTTTCTTCCATACAAACTTTGAACGAAATTTATATGCCTAATCCTTCTTTGAAACAGTCCCAATGAGAAAATAAATAGTTAACGAACAGAACCGTTAATGGAATAAAGAAGGTGATCTTTTTTTGTGGATTTTTCATGCGTTGTTGTTTTGTGTTTACCATAATATATCATCTTATTAATGTCTTTAATACGAGTAACCCCTTGAGAAAATTTGCAGACCCTACTTAAAAAGGCTTAAAAGGAGTTAAGGTATTAAAAGTCCGTATATATAACCCGCTCCATATGACAAAGCAGTTATAATGAAAATTATTTCAAAAGACGATATTACCGTATCTAAAACCATAGAATTATTTTTCGTTACCTGAGT
>JGI20154J14316_10002828_pt1 | contig 14310 bp, 9 predicted proteins | sample COG_04_FD_14316 | JGI IMG/M metagenome (IMG submission 14316) | reverse complement strand
AACGAGCATTAGGCCCAGATTCTATCATGATGTCAATCTTGTAATCTTCCATAGCAGAGTATAAATACTCCTCAACTATGGGGCTTAATCTATGAATTTCATCAATAAACAACACATCACGCTCCTCAAGATTTGTGAGTAGCCCTGCTAAATCTCCAGGCTTGTCCAAAACAGGACCAGAGGTAACTTTAATACCCACTTCTAGCTCATTGGCTAAAATGTGTGCTAAGGTGGTTTTACCCAGCCCAGGGGGTCCATGAAAAAGTGTGTGGTCTAGAGCCTCGTCTCTTTGATTGGCAGCTTGAACAAATACCTGCAGGTTTTCTAAGGCTTTGTCTTGCCCTGTAAAGTCATCAAAACTTAGGGGTCTTAACCTCTTTTCGATTTCTGTATCTTTTGGTGTTAAGTGCTCTTGAGATGGATCCAGATGTTCGTTCATATAACAAATATACAAAGGGATTCATTACAAAGAGAAGCCTATAAAACTAAGATATAAACAAAATGATTTAAAGAAACTACAACAAGTAATTAAAGGCTATCAGTATTCGTTTTATAATGCATATTTTTACAAATCATTCTTTTAAGATTTTCAATAAAACCATAATGCCTACACAACCAAAACTTACCCGATTTAATCAAAATGTATTGTCAAAATATCAAATATACAACAGTATATTTATGACCCTGCCCTTTGATACCATTACTAAAACCGGAGCGCTTTTGCCTCTTTTTCATGAAACCTGCCAGAAAGGTTTTGAAAAAGAGCAAGACCCGACTACCATTGTTGAGACATTTTTTAAAAAATATCAAGATAGACGCTCCAAGGAGAGCCAAATCAATTTACTGTTCAGATTTATACAATACATAGAACGGCAAGTGGTTTTGTTTGACGCCATTGAAGATGCAAGTTTTCCTATTGTAAATAATATGGATGGAATTGGCACATTGCGTTCTTTAAAGGAGAGTGCAACTGCTGAAAAGAAACTAGAAACCCTAAAAAAATATCTTGAAGAATTTAAAGTGCGTATTGTACTTACAGCCCACCCAACTCAGTTTTACCCAGGTGCAGTATTAGGAATTATCACAGATTTAACTCAGGCCATCCGTGAAAATGATTTGCTTCGCATTAATGAACTATTAGCACAATTAGGTAAAACGCCTTTTTTCAAACATAAAAAACCTACTCCCTACGATGAAGCTGTAAGTTTAATTTGGTATTTAGAGAATGTATTTTATAAATCCTTTGGAACAATCTATGACTACATACAGCAAAACATCTTTGATGGAAAACACATAGAAAATGACATCATTAATATAGGGTTTTGGCCCGGCGGAGACAGAGACGGGAATCCATTTGTCACTCCAGAAATTACCTTAAAAGTTGCCGCTAGATTGCGTGAAACAATCATTAAAAACTACCACAAAGATATTAGAGAATTAAGAAGAAAATTAACCTTTAGTGGTGTAGAGCAGCGTATCATTAAACTAGAAACAGAACTTTATAATAGTATCACACATCAAAAATCTTCTCTTACCCTAGATTCTTTTACCCAAGAATTAAAAGAAATAAAACAGCTTATTATTGACCAACATCAATCGCTGTATGTCTCTCAAATAAACAGTTTGTTAAATAAAGTTCATCTTTTTGGTTTTCATTTTGCAAATCTTGATATCAGGCAAGATAGCCGTAAACATGCTCAGTTTTTCAATACCTTAGTTACCGCCTTAATAGAAAGTGGTAGCACTATATTTCCAGAGAACTACTTTGATTTACAAGAAGACCAACAAATACAAGTACTCTCTAAGGTGCAGGGAAAGGTTGACTTATCTTTAATTAAAGATGAAGAAACGCTAAAGGCCTTACATACAATGAAGGCAATAAAAACCATTCAATCAACAAATGGCCAGGCCGCTGCAAACAGATATATCATAAGCAATAATCAAAGTACCCTGCATGTCATGCAACTCTTTGCAATGTTAAAAATCGTTGCATTTGATGACGCTCTAACTGTTGATATTGGGCCATTATTTGAAACCATTACAGATTTAGAAAATGCGCCAAAGGTCATGGAGGAGTTGTACACAAACCCTTACTATGCTGCACATTTAAAAACTAGAGCAAACAAACAAACCATCATGTTAGGGTTTAGCGATGGCACAAAAGATGGAGGGTATTTAATGGCAAATTGGGCCATCTATAAAGCAAAAGAAAACCTAACTAGAATATCAAGACAATACGGTATTACCGTTATTTTCTTTGATGGTCGTGGAGGACCCCCAGCGCGTGGTGGTGGAAAAACCCATAATTTTTACGCCTCTTTAGGACCAACAATTGAAGATAAGGAAGTGCAATTAACCATTCAAGGGCAAACCATTTCTTCAAATTTCGGAACCTTAGAATCATCACAATACAACTTAGAACAATTAATCACCTCTGGTATTAGCAATAGCTTGCTTGATAAAGAGCTAAGCATGACCAAAGCAAATACGGAGGTCATGACAGATTTGGCCCAACGAAGCTATAAAGCATATTCAAGTTTTAAATCGCATCCTAAATTTATACCCTATTTAGAGCACATGAGTACCTTAAAGTATTATGCTAAAACAAATATAGGAAGCCGCCCTTCTAAACGCGGAAAAGCAGAAGGTCTAGTCTTTGAAGATTTAAGGGCTATTCCATTTGTAGGTTCGTGGAGTCAATTAAAGCAAAATGTTCCTGGGTTTTTTGGTGTTGGAACTGCTTTGAAACATTATGAAGATAGTAATGAATTTGAAAAAGTACAACATTTGTTTAACACCTCTGAGTTCTTTAAAACACTTATAGAAAACAGTATGATGTCTTTGACTAAATCATTCTTAGGGCTCACAAAATACATGAGCGAAGATGATCAGTACGGGGAGTTTTGGAATGTTATTTACTCAGAATACAAGACCTCAAAACGCCTTCTTTTAAAACTCACTGGATACTCGCAACTTATGGAAGAAGAGCCTGCAGGAAAAGCCTCTATTGCCGTTAGGGAGTCTATTGTGTTGCCGCTGTTAACCATACAGCAATTTGCATTAAAGAAAATTCAGGAGCTAGAGAAAGAACCTGTTAAAGATGTCGCTAAAATTGCTATTTACCAGAAGTTGGTGATGCGCTCTTTATTCGGAAATATTAATGCAAGTAGAAATTCTGCATAAGGCCCGTAAAGATTTTAACCTCTTTATAGTCCAAAAAAAAACCCTTTCTAAACAGAAAGGGCTTTTTTTATAGTCTAATATTTAATGATGTAACTCTTCTTCGTTTTCCATCATTGGTACATCTTGTGGTATAAAATCTTGACCAGGAATCATGTAATCTGTATCATCGCTATTTGGCTTACTATAATCATAAGGCCAACGATGTACCTCTGGAAGAGGACCATCCCAGTTACCATGAATGTGTTTTACCTCAGCGGTCCATTCTAGTGTAGTAGAATTCCATGGGTTTTTAGGCCCTTTCTTTCCATAATACATAGAGTGAATGAAGTTGTATAAAAACACTATTTGTGCTCCTGCAGTTATAATAGCAAAAATGGTTATCACAACATTTACATCTGCTAGATCATCAAAATAAGGAAAAGCAGTGTTTGTATAGTAACGTCTAGGTAGTCCTGCCATACCTATAAAGTGCATTGGGAAGAATACTCCATATGCGCCAATAACAGTAATCCAGAAATGAACAAAGCCTAAGTTTTTATTGAGCATGCGTCCCTCAAACATTTTTGGGAACCAGTGGTATACCCCAGCAAATAAGCCATACAATGCAGATATACCCATCACTAAATGAAAGTGAGCCACTACAAAATACGTATCATGAACATTAATATCTAGTGCACTATCTCCCAAGATAATACCCGTTAATCCTCCAGTGATAAATGTTGATACAAAACCAATAGAAAATAACATGGCAGGATTCATCTGCAAGTTCCCCCTCCAAAGAGTTGTAATCCAGTTAAAAGATTTTACCGCAGATGGAATGGCAATTAATAGAGTTGTAAAAGTAAATACAGATCCTAAAAATGGATTCATGCCAGAGATAAACATATGGTGCCCCCATACGATGGTTGACAGAAATGCAATGGCTAGAATTGATGCAACCATGGCTCTGTAACCAAACACTGGCTTACGAGAATTTGTAGCTAATATTTCTGAAACCATACCCATGGCAGGTAGTATAACAATATACACCTCAGGGTGACCTAAGAACCAAAATAAGTGTTCAAATAATACTGGTGAACCTCCTTGGTTATGCAATACTTCTCCGGCAATAAAAATGTCTGACAAGAAGAAAGAAGTACCAAAACTTCTATCCATAATAAGCATAAGCGCTGCAGATAAAAGTACAGGGAAAGATACAATACCAATAATAGCTGTTACAAAGAAAGCCCATATAGTAAGAGGAAGACGCGTCATACGCATTCCTTTTGTTCTTAAGTTTATAACCGTTACCACATAATTTAAAGACCCAAGCAAAGAAGATGCAATGAATATTGCCATAGAAACAAGCCACAGCGTCATACCCGCACCAGAACCTGGAATTGCCTGAGGCAACGCACTAAGTGGTGGGTATATAGTCCAACCTGCCGAAGCAGGTCCTGCTTCAACAAATAATGACATAACCATGATTAAACTTGATAAGAAAAACAACCAATAAGAAACCATGTTTAGGAATCCTGATGCCATATCTCTTGCCCCAATTTGCAATGGAATAAGTAGGTTACTAAAAGTACCACTAAGACCGGCGGTTAATACAAAGAAAACCATGATAGTTCCGTGAATGGTAACCAGTGCAAGATATACACTAGGGTCCATAACGCCACCTTCTGCCCATTTACCCAGTAACATTTCGAATATTACAAATGGCTCTTCTGGCCAAGCAAGCTGCATTCTCATCAAAATTGACATCGCAATACCAATAATACCCATAAACAAACCTGTTATAAGGTATTGCTTAGAAATCATTTTATGGTCTGTACTAAAAATATATTTAGTTACAAATGTCTCTTTGTGGTGATGCCCGTGATCATCTACTGCGTGTTCTTCTGCGTGTGCTGACATATCTTAGCTCGTTTTTTTATTTATTTAGGGATGTAGCTATGGTTGCTTGTTGTGCAATCCAAGCGTCATACTCTTCTTGAGTTTCAACAATAATTTTCATTTGCATGTTGTAGTGATTGGTACCACAAATCTTGTTGCAAAGCAATAGGTAATCAAACTCGTAAGGCTCCAATGCTTCTTCGCCTTTAGCCATTAGTTCTAAAGAATTCTTTCTTCTAATAGTATTAATTCTACTTACTTTACCCATAACCTCTTCATCCAATCTCATTTGCTCTGTGGTTACAGAGGGCGTAAAGGCAAATTGTGTAATCATACCAGGAACACAATTCATTTGCGCTCTAAAGTGCGGCATATACGCTGAGTGCAATACATCCTGAGAACGCATTTTAAATAATATTTTTCTACCCAGGGGTAAGTGAAGTTCATTAACAACAACATCATCCTGTGCGTTAGGATCTGAGGTGTCTACACCCAATTGGTTTGCTCCTTCAATTAAACGCACATTGGCCTCACCCAGTGTGTTATCTTCACCACTGTAACGAGCTCTCCAATCAAACTGATAGGCATACAACTCAACAATCATTGGATCATCATCTTCACTAACATTCATGATGTCTGTCCAGGTAAATAGACCATAGATAATAAGTCCTGCTAAAACAATTACAGGAATTACGGTCCAGATAAACTCTAACTTATCATTATCTGCAAAATATAAAGCACGCCTGTTTTTATTTCCTCTGTATTTGAAAGCAAAATAGCTTAACAACCAAAGTGTAATAAACCCTACAAAGAAAATAAGTACCATAGAAATTAACCATAAATCGTCAATTCCTTGTCCATGCTCTGAAGCGGCTTTAGGCAATAAAACCTCTCCCCATTTCCAGAATGAAACAATTAATATAGCATAGGTAACAAACACAAACATTAGCATCAACCATCCGTTGATATTGTTGTCTTTGTCTGAAGCAATCTCTGAAGATTCACCTAACTGTTCCGGGGTTTTTGACATTCCAAAAATCTTACCCATCTGTAATACAGTGATTCCGAAGAGAATAATTACTAATACAATTAAAAATGCGGTCATCGTTATTGGTCTTCTAAATAATTAATAATGATAATTTTTACTTTCTTTCATGAAAGGGTTGTTTTTCAACACTAAAGGCGCTTTTGTTAATGCTGTAAAAACAACAAGAATAAAAAGACCAAGGAAAAATAAAATAGACCCTATTTCTGGTATTCCTATAAACCAGCTTTTTCCAACTGTTCCAGGCATAACCATCACAAAAATATCTATATAATGTCCTACAAGTATTACAATACCTGTTAGTACTACAAACCAATTAACACGTTTGTAATCACTGTTCATTAACAGCAATAGCGGGAATAAAAAGTTCATTGCCAACATACCAAAGAATGGCAGGTTAAAATCTTCTATACGCGTCATGAAATAGGTAACCTCTTCAGGTATGTTTGCGTACCAAATCAACATAAATTGAGAGAACCATAAGTAGGTCCAGAAAATACTAAAGCCAAACATAAACTTTGCCAAATCATGGATGTGACTGTCATTTACTATTTCAAGATATCCTTGAGATTTTAAAAATATTGTAATTAATGCAATTGTTGTTATAGCACACACCATCATTCCAGCAAGAACATACCAACCAAATAAAGTTGAGAACCAGTGTGGGTCAAAGCTCATAATCCAATCCCAAGACATCATAGACTCGGTGTATAAAAAGAATACTAAAAACCCAGCTGAAATTCTGAAGGTCTTTTTAAAGTTACTGTAGTCATTTTCTTTTGCGGTATCACCTGCACGAGAAAACTTAACTGCAAAGTGACGGTAAGTAATCCAACCCCTAAAAATATAGCAGCTCTTATTAGCATCCATGTTCCGTTAAGCCAACCAGCTTTACCTTGAAGAAGTACATCATGTGCAACAACCTCTGGATCTGCCCATACAAATAGATGGTTGATATGGAATCCTGATAAACCTAACAAAACAAACATAATGATTCCACCAGGCACTAAATATGCCGTAATGGCTTCCATTACTCTAAAAAGTACTGGAGACCAACCGGCCTGAGCAGCAAAATTTACTGCATAAAAAGCCAAGGCTCCAAGTGCAATCATAAAGAAAAAGAAACAAGCAACATACAAGGCAGACCAAGGTCTGTTTTGTAGTTGATGTAAGGTATGCTCTAAGTGTTTCTGCTCGTGCGCAGCGTCATGAGAGGCTCCATGAGCAGCATCATCATGGCTGTCTTTGATTGTGTCGTGACTCTCGTTTGCGGCCTCACCGTGATCATCACCATGTGCCGCCATCATTTGTTTTACCTCTGCAGTAGACCCTGGAGCAGACAAAAATCCTGCACCAATACCAACAGCACCAAGCACCATCAATATGATAGCAAATAATTTAAGTTTATTAGGTAGCGTATAATTCATATCTAAGCTATTCTATTGTTCTTTTGTTAGTGTGTTTGTTCGTTGTGGTTTTGTTCAGCCTCAGACTCATCTACAACCTCAGGTACTAAAAGCGCAGTTCCTTCTAATGTTGCTTTTAAGTTCATCACATGCTGGGTAATTTGCCAACGTTCTAACTCATTGGTCTGAGATGCATAAGATCCCATAGAGTTTAAGCCATACATCTGTACATGATACACACCACCTGGGGTAATTAATCTTCCAGGTGCAGCATAACTAGGAATTCCTAATATCTTTTCACGCTGCATTAAAATCCCATTTCCATCTCCTTTATCTCCGTGACAAACAGCACAGAAAATCGTGTACAAATTCTTACCAGCGTCCAAGTTTTTTTGAGTAACCTCTAATGGGTTCTTCAAATCTTTCTTGGCAGCATCTGAGCCTTTTGTTGTGTCTGGATAATCATAGGGAGCGTATCCTCTTGGTACGGTTCCCAAAACTGGTAACATTGCTTCTTGCCCCCCAGGAAAAACTTCGTACTCACCATAGGTTTCATATCCTACAGGCTCATACATGTTTGGCATATATTGGTAGCTAGGCTTGGTGTCGCCTCCACAAGAAACCAATACTATCAATGCTATTAAAGCAATACTTATATGGAGTATCTTTTTCATATTAATGATCATCATCAGATTCTACTATACTAATTTCAACAGCTCCTGTGTCTTGCAAGAACTTAGACATTTTGTCTATATCATGGTGCGAAGCATCAACAGCCATTAAAAAATGGTCATCGGTTGTTCTTACATCAGGATTTTCTGCTTTTTTGAATGGCCATAGTTTACTTCTCATATAAAAAGTAATTACCATTAAATGGGCTGCAAAAAAGACAGTCAACTCAAACATAATTGGTACAAAAGCAGGCATGTTTTCGATGTAGCTAAAACTTGGCTTACCACCAATATCTTGAGGCCAATCTTCAATCATAATGAAATTCATCATTGTAATTGCAACTGCAAGTCCTACAATACCGTACATAAAAGCCGTAATGGCAATACGTGTAGGCTCAAGACCCATTACTTTATCTAGCCCATGCACCGGAAAAGGTGTGTAGACTTCTTCGATATGATAGTGAGCNGCGCGCGTTTGTTTAACCGCATGCATTAAAATATCATCATCGTTGTAAATTGCATGTATCACTTTGGAAGCCATACTAGTTGTTTTTAAGTTTAGAAGCTTGTCCTGCCCAGTCATCGCGCTTTGCTCTTCCTGGTAACTCGCCTAAAATTTCATCGAATAAATCATACTCTTGATTGGTCATTTTACTTATCTGCTGAAAAGTAAATAATCCCATAGCATTTAATTTCTTTTGTAATACTGGTCCAACACCTGTAATTTTCTTAAGATCATCAGGGCTTTGAGTAGCTGCATCAAAACTTCCTAGTGTAGCTAGCAAGGTCTTTAACTTACCTTGATCATAGCCGCTTTTTGATGATTTTACTGGGGTTGCAGCAGGTGTTACAACATCATAATGTTTTACATCATCTCCATGCTTTTCACGTAAGGATTTGAATTTTGACCCAGAACTCTTTAAGATAGATTTCACCTCTGCCTGAGCAATTACAGGGAAGGTTCTAGCGTACAGTAAGAACAACACAAAGAAAAATCCTATGGTTCCTATAAAAATACCTATATCAACAAAAGTTGGTGAGAACATTGTCCAAGAAGATGGCAAGTAATCACGATGTAATGAGGTAACGATAATTACAAAACGCTCAAACCACATTCCTATGTTTACTACAATAGAGATAAAAAAGGAGAACATGATACTTGTACGTAATTTTTTAAACCACATAAACTGCGGAGAAAACACATTACAAGACATCATTGCCCAATAGGCCCACCAGTAGGGTCCAGTAGCTCTATTTAAAAACGCATACTGTTCGTACTCTACTCCAGAGTACCATGCAATAAACAGCTCTGTGATGTATGCAACACCAACAATAGAACCTGTAAGCATAATAACAATATTCATAAGTTCAATGTGCTGAATGGTAATGTAATCTTCTAGTTTAGACACCTTTCTCATGATAATCAAAAGTGTGTTTACCATTGCAAAACCAGAGAAAATTGCTCCAGCTACAAAATATGGAGGGAAAATAGTAGTATGCCATCCAGGTATAACAGAAGTAGCAAAATCAAAAGATACAATGGTGTGTACAGAAAGTACAAGTGGTGTAGCCAAACCTGCCAATACCAGAGATACCTCTTCAAACCGTTGCCAGTCTTTTGCACGTCCACTCCATCCAAAAGAAAGAATACCGTAAATCTTTTTTGTAAAAGGAGTTACTGCTCTATCACGAATCATTGCGAAATCTGGTAAAAGTCCTGTCCACCAAAAAACCAGTGATACAGAAAGATATGTAGAAATTGCAAATACATCCCACAACAAAGGAGAGTTAAAGTTTACCCACAAAGACCCAAATTGATTTGGAATTGGCAGTACCCAGTATGCTAGCCAAGGACGTCCCATGTGTATAATTGGGAACAAACCTGCTTGTATTACAGAGAAAATAGTCATCGCCTCTGCTGAACGGTTAATTGCCATTCTCCACTTCTGACGGAAAAGTAACAGTACTGCAGAAATCAAAGTTCCTGCGTGACCAATACCTACCCACCATACAAAATTGGTAATATCCCAAGCCCAACCTACGGTCTTGTTTAATCCCCAAACTCCAATACCGGTAGATACGGTGTAAATAATACAACCTAATCCCCATCCAAATGCAACAAGAGCAATAGTGAATACAATCCACCATGATTTGTTGGCTTTACCTTCAACAGGAGCGGCTACATCGATGGTAACATCGTGGTAGTTCTTATCTCCTATAACTAAGGGTCTTCTAATAGGTGCTTCGTAATGCGACGCCATATTTTATATACTATTTCTTAGTTAGTTACGCTTTTTTTGAATTTCTCACCTTTGTCTGATAGAATACGTTAGGTTGTGTTCCAACGGCTTCTAACAAGTGATACATTCGCTTATCTTTTTTCTCTTTATATACTTCACTATCATGATCATTGATATCTCCAAAGACCATTGCTCCTTTATCACATGCTGAAGAACAAGCTGTCTGAAATTCTGCATCTTTTACTGGACGCCCATCTCGTTTTGCCTCAAGGATTGATAATTGTGTTTTTTGAATACACATAGAACATTTTTCCATAACCCCTCTAGAACGAACATTCACATCTGGGTTAAGGACCATTCTACCTAAATCATTATTCATGTGGTAGTCAAACTCATCATTCTCATTGTACAAGAACCAGTTAAAACGACGTACCTTATAAGGACAGTTGTTTGCACAGTATCTTGTACCTACACAACGGTTATACGCCATGTGGTTTTGACCTTGTCTACTATGAGTGGTTGCCGCTACTGGACAAACAGTCTCACATGGAGCATGATTACAGTGTTGACACATAACCGGCTGAAATGCTACCTGTGGGTTTGCAGATGGATCTTCCAATTCTGCAAATTGAGATAGTGACTCACCCAGGCCAGACATGTTTATTTTCTTAGACTCATCTCCATCAAAACTTTCTTCTGATGAGTAATATCTATCGATACGCAACCAGTGCATATCACGACTCTTACGCATTTCTTGCTTTCCAACAACTGGAACATTGTTTTCTGCATGACATGCAATTACACAAGCTCCACAACCCGTACAGGCGTTTAAGTCTATGGATAAATTAAAATGATGCCCAACAGAGCGATCAAAAGATGTCCATAAATCTGCCTCAGGAGAGGTTACTGGAATTTCTTCGTGATCTCTAGAAACCTTCAATACAGGATTCCAAGCATACTCACCATCTCTATTTGCTTTGGTGGTATTAAATATCTCTAATGTTGTCTCACGAATAATATCTCTACCCATCATCGTGTTATGCAACTGTACACATGCAAATTCATGCATTCCAGATGCTTTCTCTAAAGAAACACGTTGTACAGATGAGAAATCGTTATATAATGCATAGGCATTTACACCTGTTTGCATTTCTTGTTGAACAGCGGCTGTTTTTCCATAACCAAGTGCTAAACCAACAGAACCTTTTGCTTGCCCTGGCTGAATTAAAACGGGTACGTTTTGAATCACAACACCATTCATAGTAACATTTACATAGCTACCATTTAAACCACCATTGGCTACATTTTCGTTAACTAGACCCATGCTAGCTGCATCTGCCTTTGAAACAGTTATATAGTTATCCCAAGTGGCTCTTGTAATAGGATCTGGCATTTCTTGTAACCAAGGGTTGTTAGCCTGTTGCCCATCACCTAAACTTGTTTTTGTATACAATGTAAGCTCTAAATCACCTTGTTTTAAACCGCCGTCTAAACTTGCATTTGAGCTACTAGTATCAACAGATGTCTTTTCTGTAGAAAGCGATTCGTTTGATACATTTGTAGCAGAGGTAACAATACCTGCTTCTAATGCCTTATTCCAGGAAGTTCCTGCCAACACCCCAGACCAAGTCTGTTTGATGTAATCGTTATATGCTGCATCGTTTGCTGTCCATACAAGCAGACAGTCTTGAAACTGTCTTGTATTAAACAAAGGACGAATGGTAGGTTGTGTTAAACTAAAAGAACCTTTTTTGATTTGTGCATCTCCCCAAGATTCCAGATAATGAGGGGTTGCAGCAACCATTTGTGCTAAAGATGCCGTAGCGTCTTTCTTCATTGAAAATGCCAAAGACATTTCTAATTTCTGATATCCTGCAGCAAATTGTTCATTGTTTGGCAAAGAATACACAGGATCAACTCCCACTGTAATCAATCCTTTCACACTTCCGCTAATAACACCCTGCATAACACCGGCAACTTGAGAAGCGCTACCTTGTCGTGTCATTTTTGGAGAAACAGCATCCATTACAACGCTATTTGCATTTGCTACAAGTGCCATTTTTTGTGCCGCAACACTTGGTAATCCTGTAACGATAACACCTTTATTCCCTGCTGCTGCTAACTCAGCTTTTGCGCTGGCAACTGCAGTTGCAATATTCTCTGGCAAACCAGAAGTGCTACCACCAGTTAACGCCTTTAAAATTTGTAATTGTTGTGATGGAGTTGCAGGCACACGAGTATCTGCATTTGCTCCTGTTAATGACATGTTAGCTTCAAACTGAACATGACGAGACATTTTACCATTGCTTGGCACATGTCCTTTTGTGTAACTAGCGTCATAGCCACCACCTTGCCAATCTCCAAGGAAGTCTGCTCCTACAGATACAATCACCTCAGCCTTGCTAAAGTCATAATCTGCCATTGCTCTTGTTCCGTAAACAGCCTGAAATGCATCTAAAGCTTCAGAGCAAGAAACTGTATCATACACTACATGACGTACGTTTGGAAATTTGCTAGTAAATTCTTTAATTAATTTTGAAGTAGATGGACTCGCAAATGTCTGCGTTAATAAAACAACATCTTTGCCCTGCATCTGGTTTAGTTTTCCTGCAACAGCTGCATCAAAATCTGTCCAAGAAACATCTTTACCAGCAAGTTGTGGTGCTTTTAATCTATTGTTATCATACAATGACAACACAGAAGCATGTACTCTTGCGTTTACACTACCACTGTTGTTTGCTAAGTCGTTTCGTTCTATTTTGATAGGACGGCCTTCACGAGTTTTAACCAGTACGTTTGCAAAATCAAAACCATCTGCTATGGTACTTGCATAATAATTTGCTACACCTGGAACGATCTCATCTGGTGCAACAACGTAAGGAATTGATTTAATTACGGGTCCTTCACAAGCTGCCAATGATGCTGCAGCAGTTGTAAAACCAACGTACTTTAAGAAATCACGACGCGTAGTTGATGAAGCCTCTAGGGTTTCTTTATCACCCAAAAACTCATCTGTTGGTATATCTGTAACAAATTCGTTTTGCTGTAATGCCTCAACAATAGTGCTGTTTTCATCTAGCTCCTCAACACTTTTCCAGTATTTCTTGTTTGATGCCATATTATATAATTTCGATGTGCGAACTACGTTTCTTATTGAGAAATACTAAACTTCAATCTAGAATCGTTTTTCGTTTTTAAAATTTTTAATTTATTATTATTGAATTAGTAGTGACACTTACCACATTCCAATCCACCCATTTGCGCAGCTGTTAACTGCTCTACTCCATATTTCTTGGATAACTCTTCATGAATTTTATTGTAGTAATCATTGCCCTGAACCTTGACATTTGTTTCACGGTGACAATCAATACACCAACCCATTGTTAAGGGCGAGTATTGGTACATAATCTCCATCTCTTCAACAGGACCGTGACATTTCTGACAATCTACACCAGCAACAGTAACGTGTTGTGAGTGATTGAAATAAGCAAAGTCTGGCAGGTTGTGAATACGAACCCATTTCACTGGCTCTGTCTCACCTGTATATTTTTGGTTCTCTTCATCCCAACCAACAGCTTTGTATAGTTTTTGAATTTCTTTGTTGTAATCAACTCCGTATTCTGCCAAACCTTCTGCCTGAACACCTTCTGCAACTTCACCAATACTCTTGTGACAGTTCATACAAACGTTTAATGAAGGAATACCAGAATGCTTACTCTTTCTTGCAGATGAGTGACAGTAGTTACAATCAATCTCATTTGATCCAGCGTGAATTCTATGAGAATAGTGAATTGGCTGAACAGGAGCATATCCTTGGTCTATTCCAACACTCATAAGGCCGCCGTATATAAAATATGCAGAGCCTAATAAAAATATAACAGCTGTTA
>JGI20154J14316_10002826_pt1 | contig 14311 bp, 10 predicted proteins | sample COG_04_FD_14316 | JGI IMG/M metagenome (IMG submission 14316) | reverse complement strand
CGAGTAAAAAGAAAAACAAAAGGAAAAATAACAAAATAACCTTTAGATTGAAATAAAATTGTTTCGTTTCACATATAGAATGTAAAGTATGTAGAAAAGAATGTTATTTCTCTTGTCAATACTTTAACACTTTTCATAACAAATATAAACATAAATTGTTTATATTTATTAGTTATTGTGAGATGGCAATGTTAAAGGAATATTTTAAATTAAGCAAACAGTATAGAGAGAAATACGGAGAAAAAACCCTTTTACTTTTTCAGGTGGGTGCTTTTTATGAGGTTTATACAGAAGTAGATGCGAAAACCAAAGAAATCGTAGAAGAACAAGTCCTTGAATTAAAACGGTTTACTGAATTGGCTTCGGCAAACAAGAATGAAACTACGCTAATGATGGGGTTTCGCGATTACATAATTGATAAATATGTGGAGAAAATACAAAATAATGGCTATACTGCTGTAGTATATAGTCAAGACGCCTCTGCGTCCAATACAACACGTAGTTTAACTGGTATATTCTCTCCGGGAACCTTTTTTTCAGTAAATAATAATGATGAAATATCCAATAATCTCTCTTGTATATGGATTCATAGGAAAGATAGAAATAAGTTAAATAAGCACGGAAATATTATTATTGGAATGTCAAACATGGATATTTTCACGGGAAAAACCAACTTTTTTGAAGTGGTCACTGAAAACGTACATAATCCAACAACATATGATGAGTTAGAACGATTTATAAGCACATATTGTCCTAGTGAAACCATTTTAATATCAAATCTGGAGGAAAACAAGGTGAACGATATTATTAATTATGTTCAAATAGAGAGTAAAAAGATTCACAGACTGAATGTGGAAGATAAACAGATAAAAAATGCTGAAAAACAAACATATCAACAAGACATAATTAATCGCTTTTTCTCTCCAGTCGTATCAAACTCAATCTTACACAGTGGTCATGAACATGTTTACGCTCTTCAAAGTTTCGTCTATTTATTGAACTTTGTATTTGAACATAATCCAAATTTAGTGAATAAAATTCAGGAACCAATTATTGAAAATAAAACAGATCGCATGTTGCTAGCAAATCATAGTTTACAACAGTTAAATATTATTGATGACAATCATTATCATGGTAAACTATCATCTGTAAGCAATCTATTAAACAACTGTATCACAACAATGGGTAAGAGAACATTCAAACATAATATAGTAAACCCAACAACCTGTAGAGAGAAACTAGAGAAAAAATATGACATAACTGAGTATCTTTTAGACACGGAAGCGAGAGAATATTGGCATTCATGGAGAAATGAATTAAAAAACATTAAGGATATTGAAAAATTAAACAGGCAAATATATTTGAAGAAAATTACTCCTCATAATTTATTCTATTTTAATGAAAATCTCTCTACAATACATAAGTTATTCTCTGGACTAGTTGATGATAGAACGGTAACCTCTTATTTACAAAGTGATATGGGAAGCAATGTGACAAATACCCATACACCATTGAACATAGACTCTATATGCAATGAATTCCAAAAAATATTCAACGACACATTTATTATGGATAAATGTAAAGATATTACAACACTAGATTTTGACACAAATTTTATTAAACGTGGAGTAAACGCCGAATTAGATAAATATATAGATAAACGAGAGAATAGCATTCGTCAATTGGAATCAATACGGGCTTATTATGACACATTAATCGCAAAAAAGGAGAAACCGAGTAAAACCGAATATGTAAAGGTTCATGAAACAGACAAGTATGGTATTAGTATTCAATGTACTAGCCGAAGAAGTAAATTATTAATTCAACAAATTCAATCAGGAAAGCATATTATTCAATTACAATTTATCAACCATGATAATGGACAAGAGGAACAATTTGATTTTAATCCAGACGTTCATTCAAGTGTTGCTACTGGATCAAACGTGAATTTGTCAAATGAATGTATTACCAGACTATGTAATGATATAGTTGAATCTAAACAAAAGATGAAGGATTTAATGACCATTATATACAATCAATTTATAAGTGATTTACAAAATTATGAAGCGGAGTTTTTGAATATTATTCAATTCTGTTCTTCTCTAGATCAATTACAAAACATGTGCTATATTGCTACGAAATATAATTATCACAAACCGACTATAAAAACAGATGATAAATCATATATTATAGCAAAAGAGTTGCGTCATCCATTGATAGAACGATTAAATAGTGAAGAGCTGTATGTGACTAATGACGTCACCATTGGTGTAGATAATGATTTAACTTTATTATATGGTACCAATGCGGTAGGCAAAACGAGCATTATACGAGCATTAGGGATAAATTTGATAATGGCACAAGCAGGTCTATATGTAGCATCTACTAAGTTTGAATTTGTACCTTATACTGGAATATTTACAAGAATTTTAGGAAATGATAATTTATTTAAAGGTCTCTCTACATTTGCCGTGGAAATGTCTGAATTAAGGGTAATTTTAAATATGGCTGATAAAAATAGTCTTATTTTGGGAGATGAGTTATGTTCAGGTACAGAACATGATTCAGCAGTCAGTATTTTTGTTTCAGGACTAGAAATGTTACATAAAAGAGAGACGAGTGCTATTTTTGCCACACATTTACATGAAATCGTCCACTTTGATGAAATTGAAAATATGGAGCGAATTGATATTAAGCATTTGACCGTTTCATATAACAAGGAAAAGGACAAATTGATATATGACCGAAAACTGAAAGATGGTCCAGGTGAAAGCATGTATGGACTAGAAGTATGTAAATCACTTCATTTACCAGACGAGTTTTTAGAAAATGCCTATCAAATCCGACGAAAGTATAAAAAAGAAGAAGAGGGAACATTGAGTAAAAAGACATCGCATTTCAATAGTAAGAAAATCGTGGGTAATTGCGAATTATGTAAGGAGAAAATGGGAACGGAAGTTCATCATTTACAACATCAAGAGCAAGCTGATAAAAACAATATAATTAAAACATTTCATAAAAACCACCCAGCAAATCTATTGACACTATGTGAAGAATGTCACCAAAATATTCATAAATCAAAAAAACAACACAAAAAGGTGAAGACAAGTATAGGAATTGAAATTACAGAAATATAGATATTGTGGAAATATAGATTTTATATAATCATATTTATATAATGAGTGAATATTCTGGATCTTCTATATGGAAAACGTATGGTCCACATATGATATCTGTATCCGTTGTTATGATAGGACTACTCGTATTTTTCGCTATTATTGAATTTAAATTAAATTCCAACCCGAATACTCATGTAGAAAAAATTGTAGAAATAGAGGGATTTGAAACAGCTAATGGTAATAATTCTAACATACCAAACAGTTTTTGTAAAACACATGAAGGTGATAGGAATAAATTACAAACCAGTTGTAGTAAATTAACAAAATCCAATTGTTTAGCGACATCATGTTGTGTATATGCTCAAATGGACGGAAAAGAACAATGTCATAGTGGAGATATAAACGGACCAACTTTTAAACGAGACGATAATGGAAAGACAAAAAATATAGATTATTACGAATTTAGAAACAATTGTTTTGGTGAATGTAAATAATGATATTTGTTGTTACATATTTCATAAAAAATTGATTTATATATAATACTTTAATAATATATATAATTCAAGATGATTATTCCAGTTAAATGTTTTACATGCGGAAAGGTGGTTGGTAATAAATACGAATATTACCAAAAAGAAGTGCGAAAGATAAAGATGGCGAGAGGTATGGAAGTAGACAAGGTGGTTTATTTAACAGAAGACCATACAGACAAGACTCCAGAGGGTGAGACTTTAGACAAGCTTGGACTAAATAAATTGTGTTGTCGTAGACATTTATTAACACATGTAGATATAGAATAAATTCTATATATATACTATATACATGGCAAAAACTATGAAAAATAGCAGACTGCGTAAAAGAAATACAAAACAACATACAAAACAACATAAAAAACATAAAATGAAAAAATCATCAAAAAGACGTGGTTCAACCCGTAAAAATATAAAGAGGATTTCGTTTAGAAATTTTTCTAATGCGCGTAAAAGACACGCAAATCATCATCGTCATAGGGCGTTACACAATTCACACATGAACTTACATGGTGGTAAAAAACAGAAATTGTGTGATTGTGGGTGCGGTAAAAAATGCGGTCGTGGTTGTGGATGTGGTCCAAATTGTGGTTGTAGTTGTAGCAAAACCCAACAAACACGCAAGCGCAAACGCAAACACAATCACAAACATATGATGGGTGGTATGGTTTCTAGTCCTGCCTCTGGACCAGTTGGATATCCCTGGAAAGGTGGCGACGAAGCAACTTGGCCAGGTGTCGCTGCAAGTCATGGAACAAATACAAATGGGAGTATAATGTCTAATCATTTTGCCGTAAGTCCTAACGGAATTGCTGTAGGTGGAATTGATTTAGCGCGTTCAACAAGTGACGATCCTATAATAACTCCTCCTATGAATGGTGGAAGAAAGAGAGGAGGCTCCAATAATCAAACGGGTGGGTTTTTTCAAGAAATTGTCAATTTAGGAAGAGGTGTTCATGGTGGGATAAATGGTGGATATTTTGATTTAATAGGTAAGCAACAACCCCTGAGTCAAAATCCTTGGCCAACCGAGCAACCAATTGCGAATACTGGTGCCAGTACAATAACTACGAGTGGAACTTCTCCAAACATAGATAAAATACTTGCGAATGCGAATAATAAGGTTGTTGGTGTATAAATATTTGACGATTTTCGCAAATAATATAATATAATAATAATAATAATATTTTCTTTGTTTATATCATAATCATGTTGAGAGAGATTAAGAAACTATGTACGCCTGCTATGGTATATTTTTTGATAAGTATATCTACCCTTTTAATGATGATTTTTTCAAACCGTAACAATGTGTCTACACTTTGTATGGGAGATTATAAATGTCCTGTAGAAAGTCTATTTTTCATATACCTTGTGAAATTAGCCTATTTATTTATTGTAACTATCATATTAGATTCATTATGTAAGAATGGATACAAGAGCATATCTTGGTTTTTATTGTTGTTACCACTTATATTTTATTTTGTGCTTCTTGGTTTATTCATGGTAAAGCAAAATTCTACAGCTGTTGTTGAACAAGAACAGAAAAAATCATTCTCACCTGAACCATTTATGTAAATACATTTTAAAATATTTTCATTTTTATATTTTGTCAATTGTCAATAAAATATAAAAGGTGTATAAGAAAACAATATGTAAAAAAATACATTAAAAATATATACTCATGATATATTATAATACATATGAGCATAAAATATAATAATGCTACATGGAATATCATTGAAAAGTTTTTTTACGACAACCCACAAGTATTAGTGAAACATCATACAGACGCATACAATGACTTCTTCCGGACAGGAATGAAAAGTATATTCAAAGAGAGAAATCCCGTAATTCTTCAAAAAGAACAGGATCCCAATTCAAAGGAATTTAAATACCGTTGTGAATTATATTTAGGTGGAAAGGACGGTTCAAAGATATATTACGGTAAGCCAGTAATATATGACGATAACCGCGAGCATTTTATGTATCCAAATGAAGCCAGATTACGAAACATGACTTATGGTATAGCAATTCATTACGATTTAGAAGTAGAGTTCAAAATAATGAATGCTACCGGGGAATATGAAGAATCAAGTGTTACCTACGAAAAACTATTTTTAGGAAGATTTCCTATTATGTTGCAGTCCGATCTATGTATCCTAAGTGGTCTTAATCGTGAAGTGAGATATAATATGGGCGAATGTCGTAACGACTATGGTGGATATTTTATTATTGATGGAAAGGAAAAAGTAATCATTAGTCAGGAAAAATTCGCAGATAATATGCTTTATATTAGAGAGAACTATAATGATATTTATAGTCATGGTGCCGATATAAGAACCGTGTCAGAAGATGCTTCCAAGCCTGAAAGAACATTATCCGTGCGAATTGTCGCTCCTACGTCTACGTATACTAATAACCAGATTGTCGTCAATATTCCTAATGTAAGAAAACCAATACCTCTATTTATTGTATTTCGCGCCTTAGGCGTTGTATCAGATAAGGAAATTATTGAATATTGTTTATTAGATTTGGAAGCAAATAGTTCATTAGTTGATTTATTTATTCCATCCGTACATGACGCTAATAAGATATTTACACAAGAAACCGCACTTGAATATATTAAAACATTTACAAAAGGTCACACGACAAATCATGTGTTGGATATTTTAATGAATTATTTTTTACCAAATATTGGTGAATTGAATTTCCAACAAAAAGCCTATTTCTTAGGATACATTGTTAAGAGTTTGCTCATGGTTTTTACCAAGATGGAGGCTCCTACTGATAGAGATAGTTTCAAGTTTAAGCGTGTAGAAGTTCCGGGCATGTTATTATATGATTTGTTTAAAGAGTATTTTAAATTACAACAAGACAATATTAAACTTCGTTTAGATAGTGAGTATAACTTGAAGAAATCCAAAACTATTTATCAGGATGAATCATTTAAGGATTTGATAACCAATAATTATGAGCGCATATTTAACGAGCGAGTTTTAGAGACTGGATTCCGACGAGCATTTAAAGGTGATTGGGGATCACAAGAGCACACAAAAAAATTAGGAGCCGTACAAGATTTGAATAGATTATCTTACAATAGTTTTATTTCTCATTTAAGAAAAATCAATTTACCAATGGATTCAAGTGCGAAAGTAGTGAAACCTCGCCTTTTACATGGGTCACAGTGGGGTATAATTGATCCAGTGGATACACCCGATGGTGGAAATGTCGGATTTCATAAACACATGGCTATTTCCACTCATATTACAAGCGGTTGTTCAGGATATCCTATGATGAAATTCATGCGAAGCATTTGTAATATGAAATTATTGGAAGAGTGTAGTAATAAATATTTGTACAGTTCTACAAAAGTAATGATAAATGGTGGTTGGATTGGAGTAATTACAACTCCTAGAGAAACTTTACGGTTAATAAAAAAATACAAACGAAACGGATTAATACCTCTTTATACGAGCGTTAATTGGAATATACAAAAGAATGAATTAACTATTTATACTGATTCGGGAAGATTATGTAGACCGGTATTTTATGTAGATGAACAAAATAAACCAAGTTTTAAGAGGAGAGAAGTGTTGGAAAAGTTGAATAGTAATAATTTCACATGGTCGCAATTAATTAGCGGTTTCGCTAAAAAGAAGGATGAAAATTACGACGTCAATACTTGTAAAATATACAAAATTGAAGACTTGTATGATACAGATGATTTTAGTAAATTGGAAAATACGGAAGGTATCATTGATTATTTGGATACGGCAGAAGAAGAATCTACATTAATATCTAATGAATACGATTATGATGAATCTAAACCATATACACATGTAGAAATACATCCATCTTTAATATTGGGTGTTATGGGTAATCAAGTTGTGTTTCCAGAAAATAATCAATTGCCTAGAGATTTATTTTTCTGTGGACAAGCAAAGCAAGCCGTTTCACTTTATAGCTCTAATTTCTTTACCAGAATAGATAAGATGGGTGTAGTATTAAACTATGGTCAATTACCTATAGTAAAAAGCCGATATCTTCAATATATTAATAATGAAGAACATCCTTATGGCGAAAACGTGATTGTAGCTATCATGGTTTATGGTGGATATAATGTAGAAGATTCTATTTTATTTAATGAAGGTTCATTGAAACGGGGTATGTTCAGAACAACTTACTATAATATGTACGAAACGAGAGAAGAGAGTTCAAAAGTAGGAGACAATACAGTTGATTCTCATTTTCAAAATATTGAAGACGCAAATGTGAAAGGCAAAAAATATGGTTATGATTATAGCAACTTGGACAAGTATGGCATTGTGAAAGAAAATACAGAAATGGACGACAAGAAGGTAGTTATTGGCAAGGTCAAGACCAATTTAGAACAGCCAAATACGAGTATAGATTCTTCTGTTTATCCAAAAAAGGGACAATTAGGATTTGTTGACAAGACTTTTATGACAGAAGATGAAGAGGGATTTCGCTTAGCAAAAGTAAGAATTCGTGAGGAAAGAATACCAGCAATTGGTGACAAGTTCTGTAGTCGTTGTGGACAAAAGGGAACAGTTGGTCTAGTTATTCCAGAGGAAGACATGCCGTTTACAGACGATGGTGTGCGTCCCGATATTATTATAAACCCACACGCACTACCATCAAGAATGACAATAGGACAATTGGTAGAAACTCTCATGGGTAAGGCGTGTGTAAATACAGGTGGTTACGGCGATTGTACTGCGTTTGTCAATAAAGGGTCTAAACACGAGATGTTCGGTAAAATATTGACGCAAAACGGGTATAATTCAAGTGGTAATCAATTGTTATATAATGGAATGACTGGCGAACAGTTACAGGCAAATATATTCATCGGTCCAACTTATTATATGCGATTGAAGCATATGGTCAAGGATAAAATCAATTATAGAGCAAGAGGTCCTATTGAAATGTTAACTCATCAAACAGTTGGTGGAAGAGCGAATGATGGAGGGTTAAGAATTGGAGAAATGGAACGTGATGGGGTTATTGCTCATGGTGCAGCTGGATTTTTACAAGAATCCATGTTAACTAGAGGTGATGAATACTACATGGCCGTATGTAATAATACCGGAACCGTAGCAATTTACAACAATAGTCAAAATCTCTTTTTAAGTCCAATGGCAGATGGTCCAATCAAATTTAACACGACAATTGATAATAACTTGAATATTGAAAACGTTTCAAAATATGGACGTCAGTTTAGTATTCTGAAAATTCCATATGCTTTTAAATTATTGATTCAAGAGCTTCAAACAATGAATATTCAAATGCGATTAATTACCGAGGATAATATTGATCAACTGACAACTATGGGTTATTCAAACAATATATTAAAATTAAGAAAGGATGATAATGCTACTGGTAGTAATATAGAAGAATCATTAAAAATAAATATAACGAATGAAATTACCAACCGTCGAAAGAATGCTCAAAAGTCTTCCAATGATATCGGGAACGAACCTGAAACAGATAATCAACCTATAGAATTTCCAACGGAACATACTGGAGATACGCCAACAATAGAACCAGAAGCATTTGGTTGGTCTTATTATAGTTATGACGAAGAACGAGGTGAAGCATACAAATCTATTATCATGAATAATAAGGGTGATGCTACTGAAATTTGGTTTGTAGGTGAACATGACGGACAATTGCCAAATAGATTTCCTGCTGGTTGGAATGTTAGTTCTTTAGTATACAATGATAAAACCCCTATTGATCCAAATATTATGATTCAAGAATTAAGTGATACACCAGAAGAAAATAATTGGACAATCAGTTTAGACGCTATTCGTAGAGAAGATAAGGGTAAGATAATAATTCAAGACACCTCACCACAATATTATCCTGGTTCACCACAATATCCACCTGGTTCACCACAATATCCACCTGGTTCACCACAATATCCACCTGGTTCACCACAATATCCACCTGGTTCACCACAATATCAACCAGGATCACCAGCATATCAACCAGGATCACCAGCATATCAACCAGGATCGCCCATATATAATCCAAATAGTCCAATGTCGTCTGTTTATGATCCGAATTCACCAGCATATAATCCAAGTGAAAATTCATTAAATAGTATGTCAAGTGATTATTTAGTGCCACCTCCACCACCTCCTGGAACAAGCACCAGTTCAGATAATTCAGATATTCAAGTCAATGATATAAGTGAATTGGAAAATATTGAGAAAATGTTGGAGAAAACCAAAACAAAACGTGATGATGGAATTGAATTAATCATAAATACAGATGAATCAGGAGATGAATCAAAAAAATCTGAAGGTGACATAGACAATGGTAATGATGATAATGATAATGGAAATAACAATAGTGGAGAAAAGAAAACAGTAAAATTTGATTAGATCTTTACGTATATATTTAGACAGAATAAACCTAATTATAATATAAAATTGAAATTGAAATAAAAATATAATTTTCTATTATAAACACAAGCATGTCACAATCAAGTGGAACAATAACATCTGTATTCAAGTCAAGACAAAATTTATTAAAATTACTTACGACACAAGGTTATGACGTAGGTGACTATGAAGAATTTAGCGTAAATGAAGTACATGTGATGTACAATAATTCACAATTAGATATGTTAATGTCAACTGAATCAGAAGACGGTGAAAATAGTGAAAACAGTAAAAAGGTCTATGTCAAATATCATCTAGCAAAAACATTGAGGCGTGAAAATATAAACGATTATATTGATGATTTATATAATTTAGAACAAGTGTTGTCAAAGAATGATACATTAATTATAGTGATTAAACAGGAACCTCATGAACCATTATTGAATATTTTAAAACACATTTGGGAACAAGAAGGGATATTCATTATGATTTATAATTTAGAAAGACTACAGTTTAATATACTGGAGCACGCTTATGTACCTAAGCATGTTATACTAACCCAAGAAGAAGCTGATAATATGAAGAAACGATATAATATAATTAATGATGCGGAATTACCAGAGATTTCCAGATTTGACCCGGTAGCCCAAGCTATTGGAATGCGTCCTGGACAACTATGTAAAATTATACGCCCAAGCAAAACGGCAATTACGGCCGATTATTATAGAATATGTTCTCAGTAATAAATATAATGAATGAAATAATAAATAAAACAAAAACAAATATCGAATTATTAAATCAACGATTTTTTTTAATTTTAGAAAATTTCGTTCCAACCTATATTAAATCTTTACAAAATCCGCAAGATACAGATGTCGCAAAAGAAATGAGTCATATTGATACAGTTACCACTCAAATAAAATCTGACGGATTTACTATTAAAAACGAGATGGAATCAGTGATCGCAACCGATCAAGATATAATAAATACATTAAATACAGACATACGGATTTTAAAGAACGAAAATAAGGAATTAAAAGACCGACGAAATGATTTAAAAACGGCAACCAATACATCAGTTGGACTATTTGATGATGAATTAGAGTGGTATAAACAACAGATAAAAATTATAGTTGTCATGTTAATAGGTATAATAATCGTAGGAAAAGTATATTATGGATTTAATGTACCTACTATGGAAACCGCTAAGATGGTTAGTATTGTTATTGTATTTGGTATAATTTTTGAAACATTAATAATGTATTTATATGACAAATTAAGATATGGTAATAGTGATGAACCAAAATAAATATACTAGATAGGAATTAGTATTATTTAATTTCTAACAAATTATATATATACATATAAATGTCTATTACAGATGAACTTATTAATAATAATCCAGATAAATATGAAACAATAATCCAAACTCGTATTTTAGGGAAACAATTACAAATGAAATTAAGTCAATATAATTCTCTTCAACGCGAATACAATAATCTATTAGAAAGAGAAAATAATAATCGCAAGCGCACTAGCGTTAACATAAAGAAGCGATTATGTATGGATAAATATAATGATTGTTCTCGTTGGAAAAGATGGTGTGGGTCAAACGAATGGTTAAAAAAAAATTGTAAACAAACATGTAATACTTGTAAACGTGAGCGCAAACCTGTAAAACCAAGTGGATATTGGATAGATCTACAAGATGAGAATTATCAAAAAGGAATGGTTTCTAGTCCAGATGAAAGTACAGATGATTGGATTTTTTTAGGCAAATCTGATGATTTAAATGATTGTAAATTAAAGGCAGTACAAGATAATGAAATGTCGTTTTCTAGTATAGTGTATTACCCTGAAGATATTAGAACTGAATGGAATAAATCATGTTTTGGTGGTGTTATTGGTAATAAAATAGGTTCGTCAAAATATCAACAAAATGTGGTTACTGCTATACCTCCCAACGGTACCACTCGTTTAGGAGGGAAAGAAGGTGAACAAATATTAAAGAAGATGAAAAGGCTACAAGATGAAATCCAAAAACTAAGTGAAAAGGTAAATACTGATAACGAGAGTATACAAACTACGTCTTCTATGCTTAAAAGTGACACTGTATTACAACAACAGAAATTAAAGGGTATATTAAAGCAATTAAAACAAGACAAACTAGAAGTAAATAAATTAATAAAAGAACCAGATTATTCAGCAGAGGAAGAAGATAGTTATCTAAGACAATTATCTAATTATACAACCTATGGATTGTGGTTATCGCAAGCAATCATAGTATTGATTATATTATATTATATTTATTCACGTCAATCAAATGACATGTCTATTTATGTTTATATTTTCTTAGGTATATGGATTTATATGCTAGGAAACCGTATATATGGACCTGTAACGTCGTTTTTATCTACTCTATGGTATTATATTTCTTACTATTTAGTAGACCCAATCGTTAATTTAACATAAATGTACATAAATATGCTAGAAATATGCTAGAAATATGCTATAAATGTGTGATAATATTATCATTTTTATATTATCATTTTTAATAATATTATCATTTTTTAATAATATGATAATATAATACTATAATAATGTCAATTAAAAATATGGATGGTCCTATTGTTGAAAAAAATATGGCTGATTTTGATGAATTGAAAGAGTTACAAAATGATTTTACTAGACAATTACAACTTTATAACCAATCTGTGAAACATTTAATAGACGAATCACGTGATTACATATCAGCTAGCAATATAGAAAATAATCGCTTTGCTAATACATATTTAAAGGATCCTACAGGTGATGTAGGTTATGTTACTGAGCGAGGTGTATGGAAAAGAATACCAAATCCACAAACAGGTGACTCTATGCAAGGAAAAAATGGTTGTCCATTAGATTGGGCTAACGCTCCGACTATATTACCTGACGATGGACCATCAGTTTCACTCGCAAATATAAAACAAGGCGAAATGGTAAAGGTTGATGGTGAGCAGTTGATTAGTGGAACATCTGTTATTAGGAATCAATCATGTACTTCTGCTGGAAGAAATTTATACGTAACCAATCCAAATGAAACAACTGAGAGAAAATTTGTTCAATGTTCACAATCACCTGGCGCATATCAATACGATTTAGGTAAAACCACAATAGAATCTTGCGCAAAAAGAGCGCAAGATATGGGATCAAATGTATTTCAATTGGGTGAAAATAGTGGTGGAGGAAAAGGAAGTTGTTACATTGGTGGAGGTGGAAAAGCCAGAAATTCAGAGGATTGTCCAAACGTGCCAGGAGCTGGTAGAATGGGAAAAATCGTTTCTGGAAGATGGAACCGAAGTGGTAGTTGGTGGCGAGGATACAATTGGTCATGGATTCCTGGATATGTCGCATATGCTACTTATGAAACCAAAAGAGCTAACAATGCTAATCTAGGAGAGATATATTATATATCGGATGATTTAACAAAAAAGAAATACCCGGATAGTTTAATAACTGGATACGGTAATGAGTTTCAGCATATGCCTGGATATAATTCATATGGCAATGATATTACACATGGTTCGGGATTAACATTAGAACAAGTAAAACAGAAATGTTTAGATACTCCAGGTTCAAGTGGATTTTATATGAGTGGTAATAAATATTGGATAAAGAATGAGAATATGTGGCCTAAAGGGAAACGACAATATACTGGTGGTGATTTGTATGTTAGAAATAAATCTATTACAAATAATAATAGTTGTAACAAAAATGTGGATTTTTCATATCAAGGTAAATTAGATGGATATACGAACACAGGTGACATGAACAAAAATATCACATGTGGTCTTGGAACTATTTCTAAGAAAGAAATGCGAAACATAAAGGAACAATATAATAAATTGAATATGATATTAGATTTTATATATGAAAAAATAGAAATTCTCAGTAAAGAAGATGTAAAATTGAATAAACGTTTATTGAATGAATATACCATAATGAAGAATAATTTATCCAAATATGAAGAAACTCATAAAGAAGTTAAGACAAAAAATGCATTGATACCTCATTTCGCTGCACTAGAAGAAGACTCGCAAATACAAATGTTAAGTTATAACCAAAAATATATATTGTGGAGTATAATAGCAATTGGTATTACAATTGGTGCCATGAAAGTTATGCGTTAATTGTTGATATAGTAACGAATGTTGTAAAAATCTCAAATTATTTCAAATTATATATAATCTCAGTTGATATTATATATAAA
>JGI20154J14316_10002825_pt1 | contig 14312 bp, 14 predicted proteins | sample COG_04_FD_14316 | JGI IMG/M metagenome (IMG submission 14316) | reverse complement strand
CCTATGACAGCCAACCCGACTCCGTGGATTTAACCCAGCCGCCAACCCCGCAAGAAGTGGTACCTGCCACATTTTGTGGTACCTAATCCACCACACCTGAACCGCGGCAGCTAATACGCAGCACCTAGTAGACTATTTAAATTGCGATACCTGGGCAGCGCCTTCGCAACACAGCATATCATCAGCGCCGCCGCAACGTTGCCTCGGCGCGATCCGAAATCACCCAAGCCGCCAGCCCATCGCGCAAGCCGGCAATAAACCCTGCCCGCCAAAGAGGGTCAATAAGGTTATCCAAATCCTGATCCGTCGACAAAAACCCAGCCTCGACCAAAATTGACGGTATATCCGCTGCTTTCAACACCGAAAATGCTGCTTGCTGCAGCGGCAATTTGTAAAGATCCCCAGTGGCGTTCTCTATACCCGCCAGTACCGATTGGGCCAACGCCCGTGCCCGAGGGGCGGTTTCAAGTCGCGCCAGGTCCAGCAAAACATCTGTCACCACATCATCGGCACCATTCAGATCTATGCCTGACAGAATATCAAGTCGGTCATGACGCTCAGCCAGGGCCGCGCTGGCGGCATCTGAGGCCGCGTCCGAAAGGGTGAAAATGCGCGCACCATGGGCCACACCGTGCGCCAAAGCATCCGCATGCAACGAGATAAACACGTCAGCCCCTCGCTGATGGGCCAGACGCACGCGGTCTTCTAAAGACACGAACACATCGGCCTCACGGGTCAACAAAACATCATAATCCCCGGTGCGTAGCAAGGTGTCTTTAAGCTCCCGCGCCAGTAACAACATCAGATCTGCCTCTTTGATGCCGCGGTTTTCGGCACCGGGATCAATACCACCATGACCCGGATCCAGCATCACCACCAAACGGCGCGATGCCTTATCTCGGCGCGGAGGGTCCAACGTATCGGGTGGTAAATCCCAACGAGGATCAAAGAGTGCCCCAGCCGCCGCATCATAGACAGCGCGGCTCGCAGGCCTCAACAACAGCGACAGATTTGCAGCTTCGGTCTCAGGCGCGATGGTCATAGCCACATCCGCCACCGCCATAGGCTGTCCCATCTGCGCCACCAGACGGCTCCAACCGGGACGGTAGCCACCAAAGCGCACCCCGACAATCTTATGGCTCTGCAGCAATGTCTTACTGTCCAATCCAGTCCAATCAACCTCGCGAAAATCAATCACCAACCGATCGGGGCGAGACAGGGTGAACACCCGAAACGGCACGCCCTGGCTCAGCTGCAATGCCACCAGAACGTTGTCATTTCCAGCGTTTGTAATCGCTGATGTAGCACTGTCAATTCGCGCCAGAGCGCTAAAATTCTGCGCCTGCGCCGACAGCGCCCAAAAAGCAAAACATGCGCTGAGCCCCGCGAGCTTTATCAAATGTCCTAGACACATATTTTTCCCTGATGGCACCTTTTACATAAACTGATCTTCTCAGCATAACGTGACAAGCCGCAATACATAAGCGTATATCGAACTGTTTATCACCCAATTTTTTATTCTGTGTTTCGGTTTGCCATAAACTGTATCAACCGCGCCAACCCCTCACGGATATCCGCAGTGCTGCGCGCATAGGAAAACCTCAGCGTTTTATGGCCGCGCTCCGGGTCAAAATCCAACCCTGGCGTGACAGCCACACCTGCCCCGTCAAGAATTTCACGGGAAAACGCCAAACTGTCCTCGGTCAACTCACTAACATCCGCATAGACATAAAACGCCCCGTCTGGCGGCGCGATTCTATCAAAGCCCGCCTGCGGCAAGCCCTCGAGCATCAACCGTCGGTTTTCGGTATATACCGCCAAATTGGCCTTAAGCTCGTCTTCACACTCCATCGCCGCCAGTGCCATCAATTGCGACGCGTGTGGCGCACATAAAAATAGGTTCTGGGCCAGCCGCTCAATCCGACGCACATGACTTTCTGGCACCACCATCCAGCCAACCCGCCAGCCTGTCATGCTGAAATACTTGGAAAACGAGTTAATTACATAACATTCATCGGTGATTTCCAGCGCAGAAACCGCTTTTTTTTCATATTCAATGCCGTGATAAATCTCGTCACTGATAAAGGCCGCCCCCTGCGCTTGTGTTGCCTCGATCAATCCGCACAGAGCGGCACGGTCCAGCATGGTGCCAGATGGGTTGGCAGGAGAGGCCACCAAGAGCCCCTGCAGGTCAAGCTCTGCAAAATCTTCTGCGACGGGCTGTAGGCGCGCGGCAGGAGACGTCGGCAGATCCACCGGAACCAGACCAAGCGATTTGATGATTTGCCGGTAAGAGGGATAACCCGGCGCTCCAATACCGACCCGCGCCCCGGTATCAAACAGCGAAGAAAATGCCAATATGAAGGCACCACTTGAGCCTGGAGTAATCACCACGCGGTCAGGGTTGAGCGTGAGCCCGTACCAATCTTTGTAGAGCCCAGCGATTCTTTGCCGCAAACTCGGCAACCCCAAAGCCACCGTATAACCCATCGCGTCATCTTGGCCCAACTGCGCCGCAAGTGCGGCCCGCGCGGCTTGGGGGGCCGGTGTGCCGGGTTGGCCCACCTCCATGTGAATGATCGAACGCCCCGCCTGTTCGGCTTGTCGCGCAGCCTCCATCACGTCCATCACGATAAAGGGATCAACCGTGCCCCGCCTTGAGCTTTTCATTGAACGGCTCCTGCTATATAAGTTGACAGATGTTTCACTATGTAACCGGCGGCACGTCAATGCATCCCGTTCGATTTCTGATATTTTTGTTGTTTTTTATACAGCAGTCCAGCCTGCCGGCGCGCGCCGCCAGTTTACTCCGTGACGCGGATATTGAACATAGCCTCTCCCAGATCGCCCAACCGGTCCTAGCCGCCGCCGGCCTGTCATCAAACCAAATCAAAATACTGGTGGTAAACGACAGCTCTCTGAATGCTTTTGTGGCCGATTCCCAACATATTTTCCTCAATGTCGGTCTGATCCTGCGATTGGGTGAAGTCGGCATGCTGCAAGCGGTCATTGCCCATGAAGCGGCCCATATCGTCAACGGCCATCTGGCCCGACGCAGCAGCAATTTCGGCGCCTCCAAAACCGCTGCGGGCTTGGGCATGTTGCTGGCAGCAGCCACCGCGATTACCGGCAATTCCGACGCTGCAGCCGGCATTGCTCTCGGCACCAACAGTACCGCACAACGGCTGTTTTTCGCACATACAAGAGCCGAGGAAGCCGCAGCAGATCAATCTGGGATCCGTTATATGGTCCGTGCCGAAATTGATCCGCAAGCAGCCGTGAAACTGCTTAATATTTTTGAAGGGCAGGAGATGCTGAGCCCAAGCCGACAGGATCCCTATGCGAGATCGCACCCGCTATCACGCGACCGCAACCGCACTATTAAGAACCTTGTAAGTGTCCAGAAAAAAACCTTTGAGCCCGATCTTAACGCGCAATATTGGTTTGACCGAGCCCGGGGCAAGTTATCGGCGTTTATCCGATCGCCAAAGTGGACCTTTCAAACACTGGACGATGGGAAAGCAGACGACATTCGTTTGATGCGCAAAGCAGTGGCCTATTTTAGACGCTCCGACCTGCCACGCGCAAAAAAAGCTTTAGAAGCAGTGATAAAACTCAGACCTGATGATGGCTATCTATACGATTTATACGGTGAGATTCTGCTGAAAAGTCGCGCCCCGAAACAATCTATTAAAGCCTATCGCACGGCGGTGTCTCTTGTCCCGGAAAACGGTATAATTCTTGGCGGCTTAGGGCGGGCACTGCTTGCTGACGGCAGAGCCAAATCAGCGCTGCCAATCCTTGAAAAAGCCCGCTCAGTCGACTTTAGTGACACCCGGGTCTTACGCGATCTTGCCCTTGCATATGCCAAAACCAACCAGAACGGCATGGCATCTTTGGTCACCGCAGAACGCTATGCTTTACAGGGGCGGATCGGTGATGCACTGCTGCACTCAAGACGCGCAGAAGGTCTATTGCCAAAGGGATCTGGGCCGTGGAAGCGGGCTATGGATATTCAAAGCAGAGCCGCCTCCCAAAAATGAGAATTGGGTATCAAGGGTTTGGCTGAGTAAAGCAATATACGACCCAACAGATCGCGAAGTGGGTCATCTTAGGGTAGTGACGCATGCGCATCTGCTGAACTTGTGTATGGCTGTCACCTCAGGTGAGGCAGCATAGCTGTTTGTTTAACAATACCGGTTTGCGTTTGTGCCATTGCTTCATGGCGTGCAAGGGCGTTTTGCTGCCTAAAGCTGATTGTGCAAGCGGGTGGTTGTAAAGCCAGGCACAGCGGTGCAGCGTTGCAGCGTCGTCTCCCAGCCTTCGCCTGATCGAACATGGTAGCTTTGCAGCGCTCTCCCGATACGGCCGTTGAACCGCTCGACCATGCCGTTGGTTTGCGCCGATCTTGGTGGGGTCAGCCGGTGTTCAATTCCGAGAGTTGAGCAAAGCGTTTCAAACGCCGGCCGTCGTGTTACGGCGCGCCTGTGCACACCGAAAAGGCGGTCGGTGAACGCCTTTCCACCATCGGTTTAAATTGTTCGGATACGGATTGGACATGCACGTTCCAGGTCGCCTAGAAAGCGCCCGGCATCGGTGGCTGTCTTGTTGCGATACATGGCAATGAAGACCCAGTGGGGGCCCTGTCAACCGCCACAAAGAGAGACCTTCGCGACGTCCCATTGGCCATGTGAAGAGGGTATTTCACGACAATGTGGATATATCCGGGCGCAGATGCTTTCAAGCCATTGTGCTGAGGGGGGTCATCCTTGGCCTTACGGTCACGAAGACGTCCCGCCCCACGCCGACGCAGACAAGGGTCTAGACCCGAACAAGACATAGTTAAGTTCTGAAACTCGCACCATTTCCAGACAGTCTGCTCAGTCGTTCTGTGGCGTTCTGCCAAGACCAACGCAGGTTCATCCCTCGCCTGAATGGCCGCCGGTATATTTGGTGTCGGTGTCGCTTGGCTATGACGTCGAACAAACATCAGAGACACCCATCTGAATATCCCCCAGCACAGATCTCGCCAGAAAAAGCGCAGAACGACGAGGGTCTATGTGATCCTCCGGGATGGAACAGTGAACCAGCAAAAGCATCTAAAACATAGCATCAGCCCTGAGCAAGCTGCCCTATTTAAAGCCAAGTCATGAAAATCATATCGGTGGTTTGACACCTGTGAACAGATATTGTCAGTATCTTTTACGAATGCCCGTCAATCTAAAGCCAGATCACTCGTCTAACTGTTCTTCATCTTGGGTTTTCGCCAGAGCAAGCATCCGCGCCAAGACAGGATCAAGGGTCACATCAGCTTTTGCATAGCGTTCAGTCACCGCCAAGATCGACAGTGATACATTCTTGATAGTCGAGGTCTTTTTACCGGCGGGCCCGTAAAGTTGGCCATTCACCTTAAAATATATCGATCCCGACATTCCGGCCCGCAATACAGGCGCAACTTCGTTCTGCGGTAATACGTATTCTTCCCCAGCATCTAAAATTTTCTCAAAAATCACGTCTCCGTCGCCGGAGCGTATCCGAACCCAGGCGGGCCGGATCGCAAACAGGGCCAGTTCGGGCGGAGCTTCTTCCAAAACAATGGGTACTTCCACAGTTTTCAAAGGTTCGGCCGCTAGCTCTTGGCTTTCTGTCGCAACCACCAGCGGTTCCACCTCTGGTTCTGCCACGACAAACGCCCCAATAGCGGAAGGGTCTAGCGTTGATATTGGCCCATCGCGAGGTACCAGAACTGGCGAATCCAGTGCTTTTGGCCTATATAAACGATCGATCTTTGCCATTTGGGCTCTGGCCAAAGCCACAGCTTGCGCCTGATCGGTATCTGAGGTCAAAACTACTGTCTGCAACGGATCAACCTCAGCCAGTGCCAGCGGGGCCTGATCGACGGGCACAATCTGCACCCTTTGTATTTCGCGCAAAAGGCTCCAACCACCAAACCCGATCCCGCCGATTAACAAAAGCAAAACCGCAATGGATCCTACAGCATTATAGTGCAGCCGGGACAACCAGCTGTCATCAGTTGGTAAAAATGGTGTTTTAGGGTTTACGAATGGGTTAAAGGCGTTTTGTTCTATATCAACGTTATCATCGGTTTCGGGCCGACGGACAGCTGCTGCCGCGGACATGCCATGGGCTGGAACGAACCCACTTTCAGCGCAAAATGCCGCAAAAGCCACATCGGGATCCATTTTAAGGAAACGCGCATAGGAGCGCACATAGCCAGATATAAACCCGGGCGTATCAAAGGCCGACGGGTTGGCATCTTCGATTGCGGCAATATAGGGGGCTTTTATGCGTAGTTCGCGTTGCACATCCAAAAGCGATTTGCCGAGCGTGGCTCTTTCACCACGCATAATGTCGCCAAGGCGCATTTCATAATCATCAAAACTCTTAAGTTTCAAACTCAGCCCTCACGGCCCCATCAGCCAAACACTTTTCTAAACCATTAAAATGAGACAAAAAACCCTCGATCAAAAAGGTGAGTCGCACCCGGTACTGGTTTCTGTTAACATATCATAAACTAAGATGCATTATCTTTAAGTAACCACACTACCTTTTGGGATGGGATGAGCAGACTTAAGCCGATAGATCGGCACGATTCAGCGCACAATGCGACCATAACTGGTCCATCGCCGCAACTAAGCTGTCCATTTCACTTGCTCCATGCACGGGAGATGGTGTGAATCGCAGCCGCTCTGTGCCGCGCGGCACAGTTGGGAAATTTATAGGCTGAACATAAATTCCATGGTTTGACAGTAACATATCCGAAATATCCTTGGTATGCACTGGATCGCCGACGATCACCGGGATGATATGGCTACCGTGATCAATAAACGGAAGACCCAAAGCTTTCAGCCGCATCTTGAGCGTACGGGCCTGACTTTGATGCTTTGCCCGCAGCGTTTGATCAGTTTTCAAAAACGCAACCGATGCCGCAGCTCCAGCCGCGACGGCCGGTGGCAGCGAGGTGGTGAAAATAAAGCCCGGCGCATAAGAGCGGATCGCATCACACATTTTACCGCTAGCAGCTATATAGCCCCCCATAACGCCAAAGGCTTTGGCCAAAGTGCCATTGATGATGTCGATCTTTTTCATAAGGCCGTTTTGCTCGGCAACACCCCCGCCACGATGACCATACATACCAACAGCATGCACCTCATCAAGATACGTCAAAGCGCCAAACTCTTCAGCCAGATCACACAGATCTTGCATTGGGCAAAAATCGCCATCCATGGAATAGATCGATTCAAACGCGATTAGTTTTGGCGCGCTTGGATCATCGTCCTGCAGCAAGCTGCGCAGATGATCGATATCATTGTGCCGGAAAATCCGTTTGGCGCCACCATTGCGGCGCACCCCTTCGATCATCGACGCATGGTTCAACTCGTCAGAATAAATAATCAACCCAGGAAACAACTTTGGCAGTGTGCTCAGCGTCGCATCATTTGCGATATAGGCGCTGGTGAATAGCAGCGCGGCTTCTTTGCCGTGCAAATCTGCCAGTTCAGCCTCAAGTTTATTGTGATAGACCGTGGTGCCGGAAATGTTGCGCGTGCCACCAGACCCAGCACCCGTCGCGTCAATTGCGTCGTGCATCGCCTGTAAAACCTCAGGGTGCTGCCCCATTCCAAGGTAGTCATTGCCACACCAAACCGTTACTGGTTGCTCGCTGCCGTCAGCCTTGCGCCATACGGCATGCGGAAAATGCCCACGACGACGTTCGATATCGATAAATGTTCGGTACCGACCCTCTTGATGAAGGCGCTCTAGCGCAAGGTCCAGCTGTCCACTAAAATCCACTAAAATACACTCCGTCAACGTTTAATCCGGTTCAGTCACGCGACTGTAACGACCCGCGCTCACAATCCATTTTCGACTCTCATACTCATATAGGTCAGGCATCTCAATTTCAACAGGTTACAAATTGCCGCTGCCTGTCTCGCGCCAGAGATTCCACCGTTACATACCGTTGCGCGACCTGCTAGTGTGACATACGAAACGATAAGGAGACGAGATATGACGCTACAAGACGTCTTAACAAAAATTGATCACGATTTACCACAGGCCACCGAACGCCTTTTGACACTCCTTCGCATTCCGTCCATCTCGACTGATCCATCGTATAAAGACGCCTGCGAAACTGCCGCCGACTGGCTGGTGAGCGACCTATTAAGCATGGGAGTGACCGCCGAAAAACGTGCCACTCCGGGGCATCCGATGGTGGTTGGTCACATCGGGCAAGGCGCGCCACATGTGCTGTTTTATGGCCATTACGACGTGCAGCCTGTTGATCCGATTGAGCTTTGGGACAGCGACCCCTTTGATCCACAGCTGCAAGACACTTCAGGCGGTCGGGTGATCCGCGGTCGCGGGTCCTCCGATGACAAGGGCCAGTTGATGACCTTTATCGAGGCCTGCCGTGCCTGGCAGGCTGTGCATGGCAGCCTGCCGTGCAAGATCACTTTCTTTTTTGAGGGCGAAGAAGAGTCTGGCTCACCGTCGTTGGTGCCGTTCCTACAAAAAAATAAAGCCGAGCTTTCGGCCGATCTGGCATTGATCTGCGACACTGGACTGTTTGAAAGCCGTACTCCGGCAATTGTCACCATGCTGCGAGGAAACCTGTGCGAAGAAATAGTGATCACCGGCGCAAATAAGGACCTGCATTCAGGCATGTTTGGCGGTATCGCGATCAATCCGATTCGCGTGCTATCGCGTATTCTGTCCGGATTGCATGATGATCAAGGCCGCATCACCCTTCCGGGCTTTTACGACGGCGTCTCCCCCCTGCCAGAGGGCTTGCGCAGCCAGTGGAAAGGGCTCAATTTTGATCACACAGCATTTTTAGCCGATGTTGATCTGTCGCATCCGGCAGGCGAGCAAGGGAAAACCCCGCTGGAAATGATCTGGTCCGAACCCACCTGCGAGATCAACGGTATTGAAGGCGGCTACACCGGTTCCGGCTTTAAAACGGTGCTGCCCTCAAACGCCACCGCAAAGATCAGTTTTCGCCTCGTTGGACACCAAAATCCGTTGAAAATCCGCGATGCCTTCCGCGCCTATGTCACCGGCATGCTGCCACCGGACTGTACGGTCAGCTTTGGCGACCACGGGGCCTCGGCCGCGAGCCTCATGGCCACCGACCACCCGGCCTTTGAGGCGGCAAGAGATGCGTTGAACGACGAATGGCCCAACGCCGCAGCCTATGTCGGCTGTGGTGGGTCGATCCCGGTGGCTGGCCATTTCAAAAACGTGACTGAGATGGAATCATTGCTGATCGGATTCGGCAAGGATGATGACCAGATCCATTCACCCAACGAGAAATATGATGTTGAGAGCTTTCACAAAGGCATCCGCAGCTGGGCGCGCATTCTTGCGTCCATAACAGACTGAAAGGCCACAGATGATTTCCGGGTTCTGTTATCACACCCATAGCGCCAACGGCGTTGAGGTTGCCTATTGCATTGGCGGGTCGGGACCACCGCTGCTGTTGCTGCATGGCTTTCCGCAAACCCATATGTTGTGGGCGCAAATTGCCCCCAAACTGGCGCAAAACTTCACCGTAGTCTGCGCCGACCTGCGCGGTTATGGGGCCTCGGCCAAACCACACGGGACCGAAAATTACAGTTTTCGGGCCATGGGCCAAGACCAGCTGTCACTGATGTCAGCGCTGGGTTTTGCACGGTTTCACCTTGCCGGACATGATCGCGGCGGACGGGTGGCCCACCGCATCGCGCTGGACGCGCCTCAGCGTGTCACCAGCCTGACGGTTATGGATATCATTCCAACCCATCACCTGCTGGATGACCTGCACCAAAGCGTTGCCAAAGCCTATTACCATTGGTTTTTCCTCGCCCAACCCGCGCCTTTTCCAGAAACTCTGATCACCGCGGACCCCGATTATTTTTACCAATCCTGTCTGTTGGGTTGGGGGGCGGCGACACTGGATCAATTCCCAGCCAACCAGCTTGATGCCTATCGTCGGGCATGGCGCAATCCAGAGGCGATTCGCGGCATGTGCGAAGATTATCGTGCCGCGCTGAGTGATGATTTTGATCTTGATACGACAGATCTGAACCGCATGCTTACCTGTCCGGCGCTGGTGCTGTCAGGGTCAGACGGCATTATGGACCGGATGTTTGACATGCAAGGCGTCTGGGCCCCACGGCTGGCCAATATGCGATATATTGCAGTGCGCGGTGGCCATTTTTTTGTCGATCAAAATCCCGATGAGACTCTGAAACATCTGCAGCATTTTTTAAACGATTTACAGTAGGGTTGGTTCACAGGTTATCTCTAAGGCTTTTTTACCCAAGCAGGGAGGCGGCTTTGTGAAGACACAGCGGGGGTGCCGAACCGAGCGCAAACCTGCCCTGATTTACGCGCTCACGACTTGTAATAAGACAGCAACAACATAAATCAGGTGCACCAATTTTTGGCGGTCATCGGCGTGTTCAATCCAAAAACTCGATTTCGTCTTTCAGTCAGTCATCACCACAGAAAATTTCTGAATTTACCAAAAAGTTTGGGGACCCAAAACCCCAAAATCAAGGACATCTTGCGTATTTTCATCATATGCAGCACATGCACCAGCCAAAGCCTCGGGAATGCGGGAAACATCCCTACTTATATCTGCAAGAGAATTTTCCAAATTTGCGCGCAAACCAGCTTCTAGTCCTTTTAAGAGCCAATATTTATAAGTCGTGATAAAATACTCAAGATACCGACCTTCGCGATTGACAATGACCCCCACCAAATTCGCTCTGGCAAATTCTTTAAGCGGGTGGGCCGTTGGTATTGAAGAGATCGCCATCGCATATTTTTGCGCCTGACGTTGTATATCCCGCCACATATAACCAAATTTAGATCTTTTTTAACGACAAGAAAGGGACAGGTTCCATAGACAACATAATCGAGCAGAGGTTTAGTGGCTTAACCAAGATGTCTATTTTTGGGCTTTAAAGAAGAGGCGCAATTCGCATTGCCGACAGATAGCGATAGGTGTTTCCGATAGACAATCAAGCGGGCATTTTTGTATCATGATGACTACCTTTAACTTTTAACTATAGCTTTACCGCACACCACCCGTTTTCTTACAAAAGAAAACAGTGCCACTGAAACCGTGGTGCCGACGGCGAGCCAGAAGTGCCCGGTTTTACACCTAAATGCTGTCGTAATCGTGACAGCATGGCCCCTGCATGCCCGCCATGGTAAAATCGTTAGTAACACAACACCGTATCTGCTTCTAAAGAACACGCCAGCAGAACATCCGGCATTGCAAACGACGCATTATAGCCATCCAAAAGTGTCTCATCATAGCCTCTGGCCTTTGCCGACATGCCAGAGACGAAAATTTTTGTATTTGCAGCTTTCAATTTATCAAGATGATCTTTCAAATCGCCAGTTCCCTGTCCAACCACCTGTTCTCTTTCAGAACAGCCCATTAAATGGACACCATCAGCCGCTAAAAACAATGTGACGTCCCACCCTTTATTTACAGCAGTCACGGCGACCAACAGTCCCAGCGTTGCCTTATTTACTAAATCTGGTCCGCTATGGATGTGTACGACAATTTTTGACATGTGTTCAGCCCTGTTTATTTAAAACCTGACACCAGCTAAAGGGGTTTTTGAAATTTTGTAAAGTTATCAGTTAATAACCATTAGAAATCGCTTGCCGCGAAAACTCAAAGTGATCAATAAAAGAAACTCTGCGCTCAATAACAAAGCGAACTCAAGTGCGGAAAGTGACCCGAAAGAGCGCTGCACAGACAGGATCGCATAGAACGATCAACAGCATCATAAGAAAATAGGAACCTCTGCATGCCACCAGTCTTGATGGTTCTTTTGGAAAACTCACTATTGTTTTCAATGAGTAAAATTATGGATTTTCTTAAAAATGGTTTTGTGTAGCGATCTTTCCAGGCTGGTTAAGTGCGTTAATTCTCTATCTATACAAATCTAAGGCTTGGCCGAGAGCAATGTAAGTCATGATAACAGTACATATTTTGAATGCTTTCAGTCACGTTTCAGAGTAAACATCAACACTGGGCTTAATCAAGCGGGGTCTTTCGTGACGACCTCAGCACTCTGCACATCGATTATATCCTGATAAGCCTAGGTCTAGAGATCATCGATACGGTTTACCGGATGATCCGGAATGCGTCCGAGCACCCAAACCAGGCAAGCTTCTGTATTGATTTTGTTCATCGTGGCAGCCTTAGCAAGGGTATAGACCATGGCGGCCGACATAGCACGGAAACGGGTAGGCACAACTCTCGGCACACATGTTAATTTCTATGTCGACACAATACTAACCGACCCAGGTTTCAATGCGGAGAATGTAAGCGCCACACCACCTGATCTGGCGCCAGTTATGTCGCGCAGTTATGTCGCGCAGTGATCTCGATGCGATTGTTCCATTTACTAGTTTTTACAGCGCTGCAAAAACGGTGTTAGGTGACGACTGCGGCGAACTGTGAGTCCAGAGCATCAACTCCATTACATCCTCTCGGCGTCGCCCGAAATAATAGGGAACCGAGCTGCTGATCTGGAAGCCTTCAGAGGTGCCTTGGCCGAAGCGGACGCAGATGTTCAAGCAGATCCCGCCGAGGCCATGGTGGCTGTTAGGGCATCGATGAGCGGTGCTATATCGGGTGAGGATCTTGTAACAATGTGGCAGGACGTCGATATCGGTCTGGGTCTCGACACCGAGTTGGCAGAACTTCTGGTCCTGAAAGTGAATTGGATACTCGCTCAAGATATCGTCAATGGCGAAAGGGGCCATTCCACTTAACTTTTTTGGTTTGTAAGTTCTCTCCAACCGATGATTAAGCAGCTTGAAACTACAATCAGGGCACCCAAAATCTCTGATACGGTCATCAATTCTGCAAACAATAGATAACCAGAAAAACCTGCTAAGGGTACCTGAATATATCTCATGGATGACACCACAATAGCATCCACGTAGTGGTAAGCTCCAGTGAAGAAAAACTGAGAAACAGAAGTGACTATTCCAAGTAATATGAGATCTATCCAGACGCCATTACCCTCGATATGATAAGAGGAAGGGCTGATGAAAACGACACATAGCATAACCAATGCCGCCAAAGCGTTATACACTAAGGCAACACTAATCGAGTGATCTCCTGTGCCTAGTTTTCTCAAATTAATCGATAAGAAAGCCCCTGCTACTGCTGCAAGTATTCCGTAAATGATATTAAACGAAACTTTTTCAGAAAAAGGGTCAGTCAAAATAATTATACCTGTCAGGCCCAGAATGACGGACGACCACCTGACAAAGCCAACATTCTCATTTAATAAAAACGGAGATAGTAGAGTGACAAAAATTACAGAACTTTGGAACAAAGCAGTGGCCTGGCCCAGAGGTAAATTTCGTATTGCCAACATCCATAAGACCATTCCTGAAAACCCAAAAACAGTTCTGAATGCCATCGTCCTTTTTTGTGAAATTTTAAAAGCTGACCAACCACGAGTATACACTGCAAATAACAAAAGAAGGGGTACTGAGAATACAAACCTATAGAACAGCGTAGTGATTAAGTTTGCTTCAATTGAAACTTTTTTGATTAGCAACCCAGATGCCAAACCTAAGAAGACACTGACTATACTAAAAGAGATCCCAATTAAGGGTCGTTTGTTGCGGACAAGCATAATTTTATTCTGTCAGTATTTGATGCAATTGCCCAGCCTGATTTCAAAGGACATATTTTGGAAGGACAGAGCATTTTCACAATTGATTGAATACCAGCGTAGCAAAGCCTCTGAACTGCATGGTTAACTTGGCAATCTATTTTGGATCATTTTGCTTGAGTGTTCGCCACCTTCTAAGCTTGGCGTCCCATGATCAGGAAAGCACCCTATCAAGAGGGACATCCCACCCCTTTTTAAAGACCGCAGCGCAATTGCTGATTTTCTCATTCGTCCAAATTTTATACGTTTTGGAAATCCACATTGGGATTTTCATGGAGATTTTCATGCATGAGAGCGCGCGTCGGATTGGGGATCAGAATGTCTTGCGCAAAGTTGATGTGCTTATGGATTGGTCTTTGGTTTTGCCGCTTCTGAAAACCGTTTAAACCGATCAGGTCTGGGTCCTCAGGGTTATTCTGGGCCTCCAGGATTATTTTGGGCCCCGAAGGATATGATCAGATTATTTCATTTAAATGTCTGCTGATCGGCCAATGGCATGGGCTGTCGGACCCAAAACTGGAAGGAAACTTGCGTGACCGGTTTGATGCCCTGCTGTTTGCAGGGCTTAATTTGCACTGCGCCGTTCGG
>JGI20154J14316_10002818_pt1 | contig 14342 bp, 15 predicted proteins | sample COG_04_FD_14316 | JGI IMG/M metagenome (IMG submission 14316) | reverse complement strand
TGCTGCCAATTCCTGTACCGCTACCGAAGTGTCAAACTCGAACAAAGCGGGTGTTGGAAGTATTACAGGTACGACGGGTGAACCGGTTGAGGTTGCGTGCGACCTTGGATATTCGGGAGGTGGCACTGCGACGTGTGCTACGGATGGTACTTTTAACACATTGACCTGTGCTGCCTGTGTCGCTGGTACGTACAACGATGTTGTTGGAAGTGCCGCCTGCAAGTCCTGCACTGATGAGGTCAATGGCTATTCGACGGTACCAGGCTTAACCAAATCAGACGACTGCAAGTCCTGCTCCGGGTTTTCGACTGAGTGGATCAATTCTCAGTGTTGTGGTTTGACCGCTAATCAGTTGGATGAGTCGGATCAATGTGCAATATTGAACGGGCAGTGCAAAACCTCGTGTAGTGTGGGGTAAAAAACATATTTATCTTAAAGGTTATGCGACTAATCTTTCGTAGGGTACCCCTTGAATTCTTTTTCTGACAAACTCTCTCCCCCAGAACGCTCCTATCATGAGTGTCATGACCAGATCGTCCTTCATTCCCTTCTTGGCTTTCCCCGAGAATACAAATTTGGCGTCCTTGAACGCCTGCGCCGGTTGCAGGATCATTTTTCGGAACTGCATGAGTTGTTTTTTGAATTCCGTCTTGGTCCTGACCAGTCGGGTGTTGGCGTCCATCATGGGGTTGGCGCAGATGCACTGGGAGGAGAAATGGATGTTGCCGCTGTTGAAGTAGGACAGCAGTGTGATGGCGAAGGCTTCCTTGCGAGCGTGCGTGGTGCAGACCCCTGCCTTTTTCTTTTCGTGAACGGTGTACAGTTTGCGTTCGTTCCGCAGCATGTGTCGAGCGTGTTCGGCTTCCTGCCCGAGGTTGTTTTCCGGCAGAAAGATGATGTAGGCGTGTTTCAATCTGGGGACCCCTCGCAGGGATCGGACGTGCTGTTTGAGCATTTGTTCGATTTGTTCGTGTTTGTCCGTGGGGGCGGTGTCGATGCCGACGACGATGAGGTCTTCGTTTTCCAACACCATGCTGACGAGCGCCATTTGGCTGGTGCCGCCCCCGTTGGGGTCGAACGCCATGAAGACGTACTCCGGAGAGAACGTAAGGTCTACCGGTCTCTCCGTCATGAAGGCGTGCACTTTGCTCGATTCGAACAGCGAGGTGGCGTCGTCGGTGATGGACCCCATGGATTCTCTCTGCATGAGGTCGCCCTGGTCCTTGTAGAGGGCTCGGACCATGTCCAGTTTGGCGGCGGACTTCCACGGTGGAATGAGATCTTGGTTGTGGGTGCAGGAGGCTCCCTTGTTGGCGGCTTTGCACTTGGCGCAGACCAGCGAGACGCTGATGGTTCTAAAAAAATTTTCCCCGGTCTGGTCTTTGAGTTCGAACATTTCCGAGTAGAAGTTGAGTTTGTCTTGGGGGGTGGAGATGGCGATGAGGGCGGTGGTGGACATTTCCAACAGAGGCACGACGATTTCAAAGAACACCTGCAGGTCCAGAAAGGCGGCTTCCTCCAAGTAGAGGACGTCTCCGCCGACCCCGCGCAGGGTTTTGGCGCACGCGGGGTAGGAGAACACTTTGCGCCTGTCGAACGGCGAGTCTCCCTGCAGGATGAACTCCTCCTGGTTGCACTTGACGATGCGATCCGCCCAGGGTGTTTGTTTGACCAGGTCTCGGATGAGTTCCAGCAGTTTCTGGCTGGCTCTGCGTCCGGTGGAGAAGATGGACTGGGTGGAGTTGGGGACACACATGGCGTAGGCGGCGACGAACATGGAGACGGCGGTGGTTTTGCCGAACCGTCTCGGGGTCATGCAGAGGACGGACTGCCGCAGGTCCCCCCAGTTGTTGACGCGCATGATTTTCTCCATGTCGACGTCCGGGTCGTCTTTGTAGAGGTGCAGGCAGACCGACTGCAGAAAGGTTTCGTGAAACTGCCTTTGCATTTTGGAGCGTTCGAGTCCGAACTGGTTCAGTTTTTTCCGAATGTCCATGATGCGGGCGTCGCCCTTGTAGGACCGATGCACCGGTTTTGCCGCGCCGTACAGCCGGGGCATGCTCATGTCCAACTCCTCCAATTTCTTGTTCTGGTAGAATTCGTAGGCGCCCGTCAGGTAGCGTCGGTACGAAATGGGTTGCATGTTGCAGGAACGGGCGGAGTGGTATATACCCTGATGTGTTTAAAATCATTTGAGTGCTCGCAGCCTCCACAGTCCCTCGGCGAGCCCGCACTCCATGCAATACCCGCCTCGGAACACTACTTCGGCGGTGACTTGTGGGTTGTTGGTGATGACGTGGATGCCCGACATGTCCCACTGCAAGTAATCCACTTCGTCGGTGACCATGATGACCAATCCGGAAGCGTAGGTCTGGACGACCGACCACGGTGTGTTCATGCCGGCAATCCACACCCTCCGACCATTCCATTCCGAGAGTTTGACTGTTTTTTCTTTCCCTTGCAAGACGATCATTTTTTTAAGGACTGTGGTGGGTTTAAGTAATATGGCGATGGTGGACCCCGGTGCCGTCGTGCAAATGAATGTAAACGCCATACTTTTTTACGGGTATGGTATTGGTTGTGTGTTTTTCTGGTACTATGTATGGGTGTACGCGGAGTGGGTGTATAACCAGGCGGTGCCGGTAGTAAGAAGATGGATGGACGCATGCAACGAGCGGTCATGGAGGAGGATATTCCTTACATAATCAGTATCTACGTCAACATTCTGAACCGGATCGGCAAGTGGGTGCCCGCGAGTGCCCAGCAAAGGTTGAAGGACCAATTTGACGTGGAATTTTTTGCCCAGCTGCTGAGGCATCGCCAATTTGACTGGAAATCACTGCACGGGCTCACCAACACCACGTTTCAATGGATCCACGACCTGCAGATGCCCGTACGTGATACCTCTACGGAGGAGGCTCGTCAGCGGGTGCTGGCGGTCGTGTCGTTTGCGGAGGCGGTGGAGACGTACGTGCAGGAGGTAGACAAGACACTGACATTGATGGAGCAGGACATTAGTGAATTCATACAAAACAAAGATCATCCCGTAGTACAACACATGTTAAACCAATTATTTAAAACTTAAAGTTATTTATGTCGATCTCGAGGTTTTTTAATGATTGTTGGAGGTGTGGTGGTTTGATTCATTTCGTAACCTTCTCTTCTATTGTTGGCAACCATACACCGGGTTTCCCATTTATTTTTTTCTTCTTCCACGCGTGCCCAATATGCATCGGTTTCATTCGTCTGTAACATACTGGAAAGTATTCCAAATGTTTCAAATATTTCTTTAAAGTAACGGCTCTTGTGTTGTTCCAGAGCGCTGTTTTTTTCATCCAATGCAAACAGTTGACTGGTTTCAAAAAAATTGATTCTGTCTGGTAAGAGGAGGTTAATGTCTATAGTTGGTTCTTGTAAAAAGGTCGTTGGTCCTGATTGTCTGTTTAATACACAGCTTTCCCGGATTGTGTCAATAGTACGGTTTGCCCAATATAAATAAGATCCTATGCAGTGTCCAATTCCAATTCCTCTGAATTTAAACTTTACACCAGATTGAAACTCCACGTTGGGATTAAACCCACTGCCATTCCTGCCATTATTAGCAACTGTTGTGTTTCCAAGTAACCAAACTGTTGTAGATTCTGCTTGTGATCCAACCGCGTATATTCCGGAATCATAACATTCTTTTACTGTTACATCGGTACATATTACGTTACTTTTCGGATTAATATGTATCCCTGCAGCCATACATCCCTGCACTTTAATGTTTTTCATTGTTGTAGTACCACCGTGCACAGTAATACCTGCATTTTCTACAGTAAAATTTTCAAGTACCACATTTTTATCAAAAATGTTGATGTTGTTGTAAATCACATTGTCGTTCCCAATAATGGTCATTGGTGATTGAATTTGAAAGTCCATTTGAAAGTCCATTTCACCGCGATAGGATCCGGGTTGTAAAACGATGGTTGTATGATTTTTATCTTTGGGTAGTGCAATTGCATAATATAGAGTAGAATAATTATAAACCTTAACATATTCTTTCTCGGTCGACATATTTTTCCACTCAAATGCCACTACTTATATGTTCATATTTTGTTCATAAAAATGTCACAGTATGGCGAGGTTTGTTCAATCCAAACTCCAAAAATTTCAAACATGGCGACCATTCCGTTGGACAGTAATTTTGCGTTGATTTTGTCCGACACAAACAAGATGTTGTGGGATTTGTACAAACAGCAGGTGGCGTCGTTCTGGACTGTGGAGGAAGTAGATTTGGAGCAAGATTTAAAGGATTGGAGCCGTTTGAGCGTGAACGACCAGAAATTTATAAAATCAGTGTTGAGTTTTTTTGCTATTTCCGACGGGATTGTGAACGCCAACTTGTTGGAGAATTTTGCGTCCGAAGTGAAGGACAAGTCTTCCCAGTATTTTTACGCGTTTCAGATGGCAATGGAGAACATCCATGCCGAGATGTACAGTTTGTTGATCGATACGTACGTCAGTGACAGCGCCGAGAAGTCTGAGTTGTTTGACGGTATCAATACCAACCCCAGCATTGCTCGCAAAGCCGAGTGGTGTTTGAAGTACACCGACGCGTCTCTGCCGTTTCAGGAGCGTTTGGTGGCGTTTGCCGTGGTGGAGGGTGTATTTTTCAGTGCCAGTTTTTGCAGTATTTTTTGGTTGAAGAAGCGTGGTCTGATGCCGGGTTTATCGTTTTCGAACGAACTGATCAGTCGTGACGAGGGGTTGCACACCAAGTTTGCGTGTGCTCGGTACGCCATGGGTCCTCCTTTAAAGAAGGACACCGTGCACACCATCATAACCGACGCCGTGGTGGTGGAATCCTTTTTTGTGCGCAATTCTTTGCAGAGTGGGTTGATAGGGATGAACGCCGACTTGATGGTGCAGTACGTGAAGTTTGTGGCGGACTTTTTGTGTGTGCAGTTGGGGTGCAAAAAGATTTACGACGTGCGGAACCCGTTTGATTGGATGAACGTGATTAGCATGGACGGCAAGACCAATTTTTTTGAGCGCAGAGTATCCGAGTACGCCAAAGCCGGGGTGGGTGTGAGCAGAGCCGACCAGGTGTTCAAACTTGACGCCGAGTTTTAAAGCCGTGAATATGGACGAGTGTAGTATCTGTAGTATCTGTAGATACCAAATCCTACCGACAGGAGTGTAAAACTAAGACCATAATTGCACAATGCTTAAATATGTCAGAGTACCTATTTATCTATAACCAGATATATAAATGTGGTTGTTGGTTTGGGCAATCGTGTTGGTATTGGTGCACGTTCAGTTCATGCACTGCCGAGCTATCACTGTCACAGCTTTGAAGATACTGGAGACTTCTGTGATAGTACTGATGATGCGTTTGTGGTCGGAGATGCCCGAGCACATTGAGTTGCTGTGGAACACTACGAACGACATGGTGAAGGAGCGGTTTGAACTGTAAAGAACTGTAATATGGCGAGACATCGAGACGGTGACTGACCCAGAAATGGTACATGGAAGGTCTTATTCGAAATCGTCTGATCAACGTGTTGGATCGTATCGAATTTACGTTCAAACGGTACAAAATAAGTGGCAAAGTCGGTCACGGTGGTCATATAGGCGACACCGTCATTGTGGATCCTGGTGGAAAAGTAAACAGATCATTGGAAAGCCACATGTTTCCGTCTCTGACATCGTGGTCCGAGGCTTGTTTGCGGGAAGGTTTGTTGGAAGAAAACATGCGGTACGCAAGTTGGAAAAGAGTGATACACGTGCCCTCACAGCGAAATTTGCAAAGCTTGCGGTCCGAGTACAACGTCAGTGTCAAGGCGGTGCAGGCGTCCAGGCAGGACCTGTTCAGCGAGATCAACCGTTTGCACCGGAGGGTCAAGGAAATGACTCGGGTGCCCGTCGAAGTGCCGAGTACACTGGTGGTGGACCAGTTATTGGTGGACAGTGCCGCCATCGAATTTTTCAAAAAATGGAATGGAACTTGTTTGGGACGTACCTGTCTCCCACAGACTGGTGGAATTTCCGATTGACGTGCAAGACACTGGTACCCGAGAGATGGACGTGGAACGTGTTGTGGACCGGTCCAAAAGTGTACAGTACGTACGCGGCGTCTCGGTTTGTACATGCTCTGAGCATACACACTGTCCACGATGTCGTGAGGAGCATCACTAAGTTTCAAACGCTGCGGATGGCTTTTGTGGTGATGAAGTGGTTGGGGTACAATGTAGCAGATGTAGCCCGTAGATGCAAGATAAAAAGTTTAATAATTTGGAGATTCATTTTTTGACATATATAAGCTGTGTTTAAAACCAATAAATGAGCAAGAAGAGTCAAAAGAATACAAAGAATCCAAAGAAAAGAAGCCTTGCATCGAGCAATGCCTCTAGGTATAACGGAGTGGTGAAAAATGGGAATAACTTCAAAGCACGGATATATGTTCAAGGCAAACAGAAACACATTGGTACATACAACACCGCAGTAGAAGCAGCCCGCGCCCATGATCGTGCCGTCATTGAACACAAACTACGCAGCAAATTAAATTTTCCCAATGGATTGCCCCTTGACACTGTGGAGACCAAAGTAATGCACAGGAAAAAAAACAAAAGTGGGTTTACTGGAGTGTCCAAGAATAGAAACAAGTACCAAGCACGGATCAGAATTGACAGTGGCAAACAGATAAACCTTGGTACATTCGACACCGCCAACGAAGCAGCCCACGCCTATGATGATGCCGTTGTTAAATACAAACTTTCCTTACACAAATTAAATTTCCCCTCCACTGGTCCGCCCAGTTCATCTAGTTCATCTAGTTCATCTGGGTCGTCCAAGAGAATGAACAAGAGTGGGTTTACTGGAGTGCGTCAGAGAGGGAATAAGTTCAGAGCAGCGATCACGTATGGTGGCAAACAGATAAACCTTGGTACATTCGACACCAAGCAACAAGCAGCACTCGCCTATGACCGTGCCGTTGTTAAAAACAAACTTTCCTTACACAAATTAAATTTCCCCTCCACTGATCAGTCCAGTTCATCTAGTTCATCTAGTTCATCTAGTTCATCTAGTTCATCTAGTTCATCTAGTTCGTCTGGGTCGTCCAAGAGAGACACCCACAACAAAGCACAAAAAATCCCCAAAACCGCTGGTCCGTCTAGTTCATCTAGTTCGTCCAGTTCGTCTAGTTCATCTAGTTCATCTAGTTCATCTAGTTCGTCTAACACCAGTGGATATAATGGAGTGTCCAAAAATGGGGAAATGTTCATGGCACGGATCAGAATTGACGGTGGCAAACAGAAATACCTTGGTATATACGACACACCCAAAGCAGCAGCACTTGCCTACGACCGTGCTGTCGTCCAACACAAACTTCCATCCTCCAAATTAAATTACCCCGATGGACTCATGAATCCAAAAAAGAAAAGAAGACTTGCATCGAACAACACCACTGGGTACTATGGAGTGTACAAGAGCAAGAATGGGAAGAGGTTCAGAGCACGGATCACAATTGATCACAAAAAGAAATACCTTGGTATGTACGACATACCCAGAGATGCTGCACTCGCCTACGACCGTGCTGTCAAACAACACAAACTTTCCTCCAAATTAAATTTTCCAAATGATTGCACCAGTGAGGGCGATGAAAGCAGTGAGGACGACAGCAGCGACAGACTTCACAGCAGCGACGACGATGACGCCGACGACGACGACGATGACGATGGTTTTAGCGTTATATATTTAAATCCACACACTCTTCAAACATACAACACACTTGCAGAATCAACAAAAGATCCGAATGTCATCAAATACAAATTTATATCCCGGTCAAATTGTTCACCAATTTACTATACCAACAATGATACAGTATTTACTATTAAGTCGTCGTCAGAATACCCCAAGCACCAAAACTTAAATATTTTTAATCAGTCAGCCACAGGTACAAAGTATTTAAAGTATTTAAAACTTGGTGATATGTATTACGCAATGGTTCAATTACAATCACAAGATAGCAAATCACACAGAACAATAATTTTTTATCGAGACACGTGCCTGGCAAAGATTGTGCAATATCAAGACGCTGCTATAGATGTGGTTCTTGGTGGTTCATATCCTTTTGTTTTAAGTGGCGACCCTAAAAAAATCACTACGTTTCGCGCAAGTAAGCAGTTGAAAGTGTTTATATCCAACAGGTTAATAAATGGTTGGGATAAAAAGTATTTAACCAGACCAATTATAATTGAAAATAAACAATACAATTTACCAGTATTTGGTGTTAAAGTTGCCAGTGCTAATGTTTTCGGTGCCAATCCAACCGGTTTTGTTGCCAATCCAAACACATTCAAACACAACCTTATCACACACAATTCACACCAAATAAAATATAAAACATATGTTAAAGGTTTAACTGAAGGTTCAACTGAACTAGGAATATTTGATAACCTGATGGAAGCTGCTGAACTGTATGATACAGCAGTTATTGTAATGAACAATGCGAATACTAAATCAATTGATAATCTGGCGTTGAAAAAATTACTTAATTATCCAGAAAAAATGATTACTGGTGTATACAAAGATAGTAATGCTCACAATGTAAGAAAGGTGCGCAAAATATTGGGGGTGACTCGTTCGTCGTCGTCTTCGTCGTCGTCGTCGTCTTCGGCGTCGTCTAGTTCGTATCCAAAAAAACTTACATCAATAAACACCACTGGAGTGAACAAGAATGAGACTCTGTTACTGCCAAAGACCAACCGCAAAGCCGAACTCAAAGCCAAACTCGAAGCCGAACTCGAAGCCGAACGCGAAGCATGGTATTTCGGAGTGACGAAAATAGGGGAGGAGTTCCAAGCAAACATCAGCATTGATGGCAAGAACACACAAATTGGTATATACAAAACCGCAAGAGAAGCAGCCCTTGCCTACGACCTCTTGGTCCTCTTCAACGACTCCTGCAACTCCTCCGAATTAAATTTTCCACATTGTACAGATAGGTTGATGCGTCCAAACAAAATAGATAACATTACAAAAACAACTAAACAATTAAAGAATCTACGTTTTTAAGTTACCCAACTTGGTATGTACGGTTCTCCCACCGGGTTTTTAATCAGAAGAAGCTGGTGCTCCAACTGTCTAATTCGAGCCGATTGACCAGCCATTGTTTGGTAGCACAGTCGTTGGTGCTCTCTCATTTCTTGTAGGGACTGATTCATCCGTATCAGTTCCTGCATGATCTGTTCCTGTGGTACTCTAGGTACTTCAGGTACTTTGGGTACTTCGTGTGTACGTTGTCTTTTGGAGTTGGTGTATGGTTCGTCGTCGTGTGGTCTTTTTCTGGAACTCCACAATGCTATTTTTTTATGTGGTTGTGTATTTAAAAAATGATGTGGTCTTTTAGTCGCCATGTTTGACTATGTTGTGTTTCTTATTAATACGCCATAATACATCATCACATATTGTGGTGGTGTCCTGTGCCGGCAGGTTCAACTGATCAATGACTGAACGTACAGAGTGTGCCAGTCCTAAACCGTGCCACATCAACATGGAAGCTCCTACTGTCATCAATTTGGTTTCCAGTTCTTCTATTGAACAAATGCCGCTGTTGATTAATGATATTTCACAGGCATGTCCAACCCCCTTGATGTTTTGGAGAGAGGTCAGTGTCATTGGGTAGGCATACGTTGTGTACCGCAACGGTCCCATGCACAACAAGATTTGTTTCAGTGCTTGTGCGTCTGGCAATGCTCGATGATGTTGTTCCATGGTGTTGTGTATATAGTGTTGGTACACACACTCGAGTTTGTAGTTTGTTAGTTTCACATGTTGTCGCAAAATGAGTAACGAGTCCAAAAATAAAACATTGGGGTACGGCAAACTGCATTGATCAAAGGCTCTCTTCAGCACACCTACGTCGCTTTTAAAACAATTGTGGGAGACCATTATTCTGTACTGAGACACCCACTGGCAAAACATTTGTAATCCTTTCTTCAACGTAACAGCGTTCGATTCTAAAAATTCGTGTGTAAGAGGAAAGCACCCTTCGTGGGGCTCCGGTATGAGTCCAATGCCCGGGTTTACAACGACCTTAAACGACTCCTGTGTTGACAATGCGGTAGCTCCAATCTCCCACAGTGCGCACGAGTCCGGGTTGGTAATATCACCCACAAATTCTAAATCAAATACAACTACGTGTGGCAGCAAGTTTGACCATGTATGGTATTCTACCTTGGTCGCCATTTACTGTACAGTTGTTTGTGGTAAATACATCGCCATAACTCCAGATTTGTTGTATTTTGTAAAGTCTACTTCAAACCCTTTGACAATGTCCCGCACCAGGTCCGGAACTTTGTGATGCGGCACTGCTAGATCATGGTCTAACCCCAAAACACTACACAGTTTAAAGGATGTCCAGCGGTACTGCAGGTCACACACCATCCTGGCGTATATTTGTTCGTGGTAGTCGAAGGTTAGGTTGTTGTATTGGGCTATCATGTCTTCTGCCGTTCCAAAAAAAACTGGCTTGCGTCGATACAGTGTCAAGCACACCACGCCAAGCGACCATATGTCACACCTGACGTCGGTCATGCCACCGGTGAGCAATTCAACAGGACGCCACGGCATGGTGACCATGTCGGGTGTTTGGCACTGCGTTGTATACGGCAATGTGCGTGCGAGACCAAAATCTATAATTTTAAACGTGTCTCCCACCTTGACAATGTTTGACGGTGTGATGTCACGATGGACAATTCCGCGGGCGTGCAAAAACGCCAACCCTTTCAGAACATCCCACAGAACACGCTGTGCGGACGAGTCGTACGCCAACGGTTCTCCGACTTCAAACACCCCACACCAGCAGTAGTTTTGCCACTTGGAGCTGAAACGGTGGATTAAGTTGGGGTGGTCAAATCCACCGCAGAACTCCTCTCGGACTGCCGCGTAGAAAAACGCCTCGTCGTGCGTAAACTGTCTCTTCACCGCGTAGTCCTTGCCTTTGTGCGAGACAAGCATTACATTGCCGTAGGTGCCCTCTCCAAGTGTTTGACCGGTTCTTAAAAACAATGTATTGGCTAAGCTCATCGTGCGGTGCAAAGTTTCCACTATAAATACTCGCCATATCTATACCAAAAATGCAAATTGTTTCTAAAGTGTTGTTTGTGGCGGGGGTGGCTACACACATCTTCGTGCTGTTGCAGTCTAAAATGGACTTATCCCTGGCATTTAGTGCAAAATTGGGTACCGAAGAAGCCCAATGTAGCCAGTTCAGGTCTTTGATGACACTGGCATTTATTTTTGCATGTTTGGTGGTGGGGTTGGTGGCGTACCCCGTGCTCATGAACAAGTACAGCGGCACATGCAATTATCGTCAGAGCAAATGGATGAAAAGGGCAATGGACCTGTTCGTACTAGCAACCATTTATCTTCAAGCTGCGTCCACGTTCCAGTCACAAACGTTGGGCACTTGTGGGACGTTTGAGAATACATTTTGGGTACTGATGGCGGGATTGCTCACGTTGAGTGGGTTTTGGGTGTCTTTGTTTGAAGACACGTACGACGGAGTGACAAGTAGTACTATATATTAGAAAGAAATTTATTGTATATGTCATTTTTACTAAATAAAGAATTTTTTGATAGGCTTGCAGTTGCTTCGGAATCGTCCGATACAGAACTTTCACCCTTTGCGGATTGGATGCATGCCCAAACGCAGGACAAGACAACACAGACCGACCCTATTATTGAAACGTTGCTGGGTCAAATTGTCCTTGCAAATTGCCCCAACCCAATGTTTGTCAACGACTACGTTGATCACGTCAACACTTCGAGAGAGCTTGTTCAATTGTTAAAACGGGGCAGCCCACCGGAACAACCGATTCGTAATGGACTGTCTCGTTCAAGTGAGTAACCTTCCTGTACATCTCGTCAACGTGCGGCATTGGTAGCAGTGTGTATGCTCGGTTGATGTGCGAAAGTTTGTCTTTAAATTCACTTCTGTTCGCTTGGGTATAGTGGTACTCTGCCAACATTTTGTGTTCAAACTCCACGTTTGCCGTTGGCTTCCACAGCCTGTTGGATATTTCTGCCAGTTGGTACGCTATGCGAATCACTTGGTGGTTCTGTTTGAAAGAGTGTACGTTGTAACAATACAGACTTCGAGAGAAGAAAAGTTTGCTCAATTGGTACTCCACTTGTAGCTCCGGCATGCTGTAGACAAACGGCGTTCGTTCCCACCGCATGGACACCATTTGTTTACAAATTCCCAATGCATTGGTCAATATGTTTTTGGTTTCTTTAAACTGTTTGTTTGTATGTGTTTCTTTGGCTTGGAGCATCAACTTGTCGTACACGTTTGTCATTGCTCGATACTCTTCAAATTTCCAACAGCTTGAGTTAATCCCGTACCACTCAAACAGAGGAGTTTTTTTTAAGGGTGTCTTTTGTATCAGTCCCATCATTAATTGCAGTTTGTTCAGGTAGTTTTGGCTGGATTCGACACTGTCCGCTTCTTTCCGCCGTGCCTCCGACAACTCAATGCACAGTTGCGTATGTCCAGGAATGAACTTTTCGAACAGCATTTTTTGTAAGCAAAACGTGCTAACTAATAGGACAATAATCGGAATCTTCTTTATGTTCTTTGGGTGGAGGTGTCGATTGTTTCTGTTTGGAAAGAGCACGAACTTGGCGCTGCAATATTCTGACACTGTTTTCTAATTTTGCAATTCTGTCCACCATTGATTGTTCTGGAAAAAAGGACATTTATGCATTGGGTGGTCGGGTTTATACCCGAGGTAATTTTTGTACAGACATAAAGGAAATAAATTTTCTGGGTTACTCCGATTTAACAACGTTACGGCAGCGTTTGATGTAGTAAAACGAATACGAACCACAGGTGCATTTGTTGTCGGTCTCGGAACGTTTGGAACACGAGGTACACTGAAACATTTTTGGGGGGACATCTTACAAGATACCTCGCCATAAGTCAGCACGTCGAGTCCGTCGAGTACGCCGCCTTCAACTGTGTCTTCGGAACAAGAGACAACGCGAAACAAGCCGACCAATCCTGAGATTCCGGGCGGCTAATCTCTCCGCTGGGGCACGCATGGCATGCAGCACCCGAAAAACTTGAAAAGGTACCGGCGGGGCAGGACTCGCACGAGTTGTGGTCGGAGGCGTACGTGCCTGCCCAGCAAATAAGATAATAAGTTTTCCCATTTCTGTTCACCAATTTGTATGTGAGGGCATCTGCGGCGTCCGTGTTGTGTTCAAATTGAAGCAGTAAGTCGTCATATGATGATGCAACGGTGTAGCCGCATTCGTTATCATAATCCCCTCCCACAAAATCGATTGTTACAGTACCACTCATACACAGAATCGTGGTGCTTGTGTACCCTGTAGGCAACTGCAATTGAACACTTGAGTCATTGTCCGTAACACTTAGATAAGCCCCGTTCCACCCGTCGCCGTAACTGTCGGTCAGTACTAACTTAAGTAGGTTGACATCGGAGCACACTGCACAACTGGAGGCACCCGCAGCGCTGTACTCGCTGGTGGGGCACGCTTGGCATGCATCACTCTGCGAACTTGAAAAGGTGTTGTCGGGGCACTCCACGCATGCATCACTCTGTGAACTTGAAAAGGTGCCGGCGGGGCACTCCACGCATGCAGCACTCTGCGAACTTGAAAAGGTGCCGGCGATGCACACTGTACAGGAGGTTTGACCCGCAGTGCTGGATTTGCCGGCGGGGCACTCCAAGCAGGTTGAGACACCACTGGCGAACGTGCCGGCGGGGCACTCCGATGCACAGGAGGATTGACCCGCGGTGCTGAACTTGCCGGCGGGGCACGCTTCGCAGGCTGAGACACCACTGGCGAACGTGCCGGTAGGGCACGTGTTGGCGGAGTATGCACAGGAGGATTGACCCGCAGTGCTGTACTGGTCGTCGGGGCACGCTTGGCATGCGGCACTCGAAGAACTTGAAAAGGTGCCGGCGATGCACGCTGTACAGGAGGTTTGACCCGCAGTGCTGTATTTGCCGGCGGTGCACAACCCACAGTATAAACCAAAGTCGTACGTGCCGGCGTCGCATGTCTCGCAGGCTGAGACACCAATGCGGTTTGTGCCGGCAGGGCACGTGGTGGCGGAGTATGCACAGGTGGATTGACCCGCAGTGCTGTACCCGGCGGAGCAGAACAAGCAGGCTGAACCACTGGTGTACGTGCCGGCGGGGCACTCCGGTGCACAAGTGGATTGACCCGCGGTGCTGTACTTGCCGTCGGGGCACGACTCGCACGAGCCGTCGGAGGCGTACTCGCCGGCGGGGCAAAGTTTATATCTATTATCACCATTATCA